>ULYB01033483.1_pt1 | contig 52005 bp, 60 predicted proteins | sample 1961761 | NCBI WGS metagenome assembly ULYB01 (sample SAMEA4835852, study PRJEB28245) | human gut metagenome | biome: gut microbiome; material: fecal sample | place: Denmark | collected 2008
CCAATTCACTATTTTTTTTAGCTACTTTTTCAGCAGCCTCTAGCAAAAGTCTCTATTTTTTTGCCTTGCAATTTTAGGGATAATATAGTAAAATAAAAATGTCAAAAAAAAACACCGACCCCAAATTGACAAGGTTGTCAAGAAAAACACCGACCCCAAATTGACAAGAGAGGATGAAAAAAATGAACAATTTTATAGGAATATTAGTATCTTATGTGTATATAGCATTAGTAATAATTGGTGCAAAAATATTTAAAAAAAAAGGTAAAGAAGCAAGTAGAAAATTTATACATATTATGCTAGGAAATTGGTGGTTTATAGCTATGTATTATTTTACAAATGTATGGTTTGCAGCATTTGTACCTGCCACATTTGTTATTATAAATTATATTTCGTATAAAAAAGACTTGATTAAAGTTATGGAAAGAGATGTACAAGACGGATTAGGAACTGTATATTATGCAATTTCTTTGCTTATTCTTGTTATAGTATCTTTTGGCGTGTATAAAGAGCCTTCGCTAGGGTTAATCCCTAATTTGGTTATGGCATATGGAGATGGATTAGCTGGATTGTTAGGAAGGATGATTAAAAGCAAAAGATATAAATTAAGTGATACAAAGAAATCAGTTGCAGGATCGATTACAATGTTTGTAATTTCAACATTATTGATTGGTGGATATTTGTTATATTGGCATAAGGAAATATTTTGGTCAACACCACATTGGCCATTAGTTGCAGTTTTGATAGGATTTGCAATAACTGCGATTGAAGCAATTTCAGAGAAAGGAACAGATAACATTACAGTTCCATTAGGAACATTATGCATGTTGTTGTTGATAGGATAATACAAAAAGGTAGAGGATGTATGAATAGAGATATTTTAAATGATTATAGAGAAAAAGATGATAAGATTTTATTAGCACAAGTACTAGACAAAATTGAAATGTGTGACAATAAAAATAAAATTGAATATACAGATTTTTTAGATTTGGCTCAAATAGAATTAGTACAAAAATTTATAAATAAATTAAAAATAGAAAATTATATTTTTTATGGTGGCTTTGAACAGGCTGAAAGAAAAATACTTGTTATATATCCAGAAAAATTTAATGCAACAGTAGTTGAAAAGAACTTATCAAATGTGGTAAAAATTATTAGAATTCAATTACCAGATGATTTGAAAGGAAAATATACACATAGAGACTATTTAGGTGCAGTAATTAAACTAGGTGTTAAAAGAGAAAAAGTTGGAGATATCATAGTAGATAACGATGGAGCTGACATCATTGTAGATAAAGATATTGTGAAATTTTTAAGTGAGAATTTAAGTGGATTGACTAGATTTTCTAAGTCTACAATATCGGTGGAAAATATAGAAGATTTAAGGACTGTTCAAATTAGAAAAGAAGAAATAGAAATAATTGTTTCTTCTCTAAGACTTGATAATGTAATTTCTGAACTCGCTAGATGTTCTAGAAATAAAGCTCTTGATATTATTAATATGGAAAGAGTTTTTATAAATTTTCAAAATGAAACTAAAAAGACTAAGCAAATAAAACCAGGAGATATGATTACAATTAGAGGAAAGGGTAGATTTTTTGTTAAAGAATTAGTTGGACAAACTAGAAGTGGAAGAACAATATTGAAAGTTGAGAAATTTGTGTAAAATGAAAAGTGCAAACATTTTGTTATGCACTTTTTGTTTTATAAGAAAACTTTCATGATAATATAGTCACTCAACGGCTAAAAATCTGATTTTGTCATAATATATGCATCACGAGAACCATTATAATATTTTTTTCGTATTCCTAAATTCTTAAAACCAAATTTTTCATATAAATGAATTGCTGGAGCGTTTTCTGTATCAACCTCTAAAGTAAAAATTCTCATATGTAAATCACCACATAAATCTATCAAAGATTCTAGTAATTCTCCGCCAATACCTCGACCTCTACAAGATTTTTTTACAACGATATTATTTAAAGTAGCTTCATCAAGACAGGTAGAAATTCCTGCAAATCCAACAACCTCATTATTTTCCTTAGCTACTATATAAGTTGTATTTTTATTTTCTAATTCTTGTTTTAAAATATTGTAACTCCAAAAATTATCAAAGTCAGAATATAAAGTATCTTTCATTTGTTCTAAATCATCTAAAATCATAGTAACGATTTCCATAAAATCACTCCTTTTTGTTTTTATCTTCGAGAGCTCGTTCTGCTTGTGATTTTCTTAAGTATAAAGGCATAATTGATGTTTGAATTCCATTTTTATATTTATCATAACCTGCAATTCCAAGAGATATACTACTTAGATCATTTTTTTCGCAAAAACTACAATTTGGAAAATTATCTTTTAATAGTTGATAATTTTGTTTTGCACCATCTCCAACAAATGTGATTGGGGCAGAATATGAAGTTAATGCATTAACAACATTGTTGATTTCATTGAATTCTAGTTTGTTTAATAAAGTATATTGATTATCTTTATGTTCAAATAATCCCCAATATACATTACCGTTTTTAGCATCTATTAGAGAACAAATTAATCCATCATTATTGCTATTATAGGATAATGCTTCAAGAGAACTAATGCCTATACATTCGATATTTAAACTATCTTTAAATGCGAGAACTGTTCCAACTCCAATTCGAATTCCTGTAAAAGAGCCAGGGCCTTTATCACAAACAATTAAATCAATATCAGATAAAGATAAATTAGTGTCACTTAAAACATTTTCGATTGCTGGCATTATTTTTTCTGAATGATTGCGAGTATCATCAACTGTGATTTCTTTTATACAAGTTTTATCTTCTAAAATTGCAACTGTACAAATATTACTTGCTGTATCTATGCTTAATATTTTCAATTTTATAATCCTTTCCGAAGGCTTGTTTAATTTGAGTTCAAATTTGCCTTGAATAAGCTTATTATACTACAAAGAATGTGATTTTACAAGGTAAAAAAGAAAATTTGTTTTAATAATTGACAGGTGTTTGTTGATATATTATAATATTTTTACAAAATGTAGAATTTATTACAGGAGGTTGTGCAATGAAAATTGTCTTAGCAAGTAAAAATCAAAAAAAGGTGAGAGAATTGCAACAAATAGCAAAAGAAGTTACTTCAAAAGATATTGAAGTGATTTGCTTAAGCGATATTCCAGAAATTGATGGATATCCTCAAGCAGAAGAAAATGGAGCAACTTTTTTGCAAAATGCAAGAATCAAAGCAGAATACTGGGCTGAAATTCTTGATATGCCTGCATTAGGCGAAGATTCTGGAATTGAAATTGATGCTTTAGGCGGAGCTCCAGGTGTTTATACAAAAAGAAGTATAGAATTTCTTTGTCCAGGTGAAAAAGTTGATGAAGACAAGCCTGAGGAATTATATCCTAAGTTCTTAGAATTAATGAAAAAAAGTAAAAATCCTAGTAAAAAAGCACATTGGGTTAGTTCTATGGTATTAGTTATGCCTGATACAATGAAGAGAATTAGTGCAATTAATACTTTGACAGGAGAAATGTGTGAATGTAAAGGAGAGCGTCAATTTGGATTTGATCAATATTTTAAACCTGAAAATAGCACCAAAACACTTGCAGAAATGACAATTGAAGAGAAAAATGCAATAGGACCTAGAGGAAAATCATTTGAAGAGATTTTGAGCAAGATTTAACTTGTGCAATAGTTCATGATTACTAAGAATTTAGAAATCATGGACTATTTTTTTGCACAATTCGACATAATTTTCATAATATATAGTAGTACTGGAGGTGCTAAATATGGAACCACAAGTAGAAATATATTGTAAAAAAGAAGACAAAAGAAAAGACTGTTCTTGTTTATGGTTAATACTTGCAGTAGTTGTAATTGCTATAACATTCTTTGCTGGAGCATTAGTTGCAGCTCTTACTGGATTAATAGAGACATTAGGAATTGGAGCTATTATCACATTATTAATAGCATTAGGAGTGTTAGCTGTAATTGTTTTTATTGCTTTAATTTGTTGCAAAAATACGGATAAAGATAAAAAGAAAAAATGCTGCTGTTGCTAGAAATATAAGGAAAACTTGATTAGTTGTTGTTAATTTAGGGTCGGTGTTTTTTTGACAAGGGTGTCAAGAAAAACACCGACACCAAATTGACCACAAATTTACAATATTATACAAATCAATCCGCCAGAGCCTTCATTAACGATGCGTTCCAAAGTTTCTTGAAGTTTAATTTGAGCTTCTTCAGGCATTTTAGCAAGTTTTGTTTGTAAGCCCTCATTAACAAGTTCATTTAAACTCTTACCGAAGATGTTAGAACTCCAAATACTTGTAGGATCATTTTCAAATCCAGAAAGAAGATAATTAACCAATTCTTCAGATTGTTTTTCGGAACCAACAATAGGAGAAACTTCAGTTTCAATTGTTGCACGGATCATATGAATTGATGGAGCTTTAGCACGAAGTCTAACTCCAAAGCGTGAACCTTGTTTAACCATTTCTGGTTCTTCTAAAACTAGTTCATCAATTGAAGGTGTAACAATGCCATAACCTTTAGTTTTAACTTCATCAAGAGCATAAGCAATTTTATCATATTTTTTCTTAGTACAAGCTAAATCACTCATTATAGAGAATAAATCGCCTTCATCCATAATTTGCATTCCAGTCATTTCAGAAAGAACTTGGTAGAATAATTCATCTTTTAATTGGATGGATATGCAAACTTTTCCAGTACCAAGCATAATATTATCAACACTTGTTTTTGAAATGATGTCAGTCGAATTGATTTTTGATACACAATTAGAAACATCTTTTAAAGCAGAAATATTGGTAAAGGCATCTTTTAATTGTTCAAATAGTTTAGATTTTAATGGATGAGAAAAATCTAAGCTATTAATCCACTTAGGAAAAGAAATTCTAATTTCATCAACTGGAAACTCATAAAGTAAAGTTGCAAACATTGAATTTATATCATCAGCAGTAAGTTCTTCACAATTAATAGGCATAACATTTGTATTATATTTTTCAGATAATTGAGTAGCTAATTCTCTTGCTTCAGGAGAAGATGGATTAGCGGAATTTAATAAAATGATAAATGGCTTATTAATTGCTCTAAGCTCGTTAACTACACGCTCTTCAGCTTTTACATAATCATCACGTGGGATGTCAGTAATACTACCATCTGTTGTAATTAAAATTCCGATAGTAGAATGTTCCTCAATTACTTTTTTGGTTCCAATTTCTGCAGCAGTTTCAAAAGGAATTTCATCATCAGACCATGGAGTTTTAACCATTCTTGGCATATCATCTTCCAAATATCCAATTGCATTGTCAACTAAATAACCAACACAGTCAACTAAACGAGTTTTTAATTTTAAATTTTTATCTATTGTAATTTCTACAGCCTCATTAGGAACGAACTTTGGCTCAGTTGTCATTATTGTACGACCACCGGCACTTTGTGGAAGTTCATCTTTTGCTCTTTCCTTTTTATACTCATTATCTATATTAGGAATAACAAGCAAATCCATGAATTTCTTGATAAAAGTAGACTTTCCAGTTCTTACAGGTCCAACAACACCGATGTAAATATCACCATCTGTTCGTTTGGCTATATCTTGATATAAGCCTATATTTTCCATCTATAATACCTCCTTGATAGACAAACTTTTATTAATATATATGGTAAAGTAATTAAGAATATGACAGAGGCATAAAAAATGTTGCTAAAAAAAATAAAATATGATAGAATAGGTCTATTGAAATTCATATAATATACTAAAAGAGCTGCAAATGCTAGATTTACAGCGTGAAAGGACGAAAAAAATGGATAAAAAACAAGAAGCGATTGATATTCTAAAAGAATATGATCAAGAGCATATTATTAGATTATTAGAAAAATTAGATAGTAAAAAACAAGAAGAATTAATAGAACAAATACATAAAATAGATTTTCATCAAATGTTAGAGTTATATAATAATACGAAAAGAAAAATAGAATTTAAAGAAAGTAAGATAGAACCATTAAAATATTTGGACAAAGCAAAATTGACAGAGCAACAACATGAAAAATTTGATAAACTAGGAGCAAAAGTTGTAGAAAATGGACAATATGCTGTTGTTACAATGGCTGGTGGGCAAGGAACAAGGCTTGGTCATCCAGGACCTAAAGGAACTTTTAAATTAGATGTTTATGGAAAAGGAAAATATTTATTTGAAATTTTAGTAGATAATTTAAAAGAAGCTAAGCAAAAATATGGAGTAACAATTCCATGGTATATTATGACAAGTAAAGAAAATCATGATGAAACTGTAGACTTTTTAGAAAAAAATAATTATTTTGGATATGATAAAAAATATGTAACAATATTTACTCAAAGTGAATTACCTTTAATAGATGAACAAGGAAAATTGTTGATAGGAAAAGACTTAAAAATAAAAGAAGCATCTGATGGAAATGGTGGAACATATTCATCATTAAGAGCAAGTGGATGTTTGGCAGATATGAAAAAAAGAGGGATTAAGTGGGTATTCATTGGCTCAGTAGATAATGCACTATTAAAAATGGTAGATGTTACATTATTAGGAATGGCAATTGATCAAAATGTACAAATTGCATCAAAATCAGTAGTAAAAGCAAATCCACATGAAAAAGTTGGTGTATTTTGCAAAATGAATGGGCATCCAAAGGTTATAGAATACACAGAACTTCCAGAGAAAATGGCAGAAGAAGTAGATGAAAATGGAGAACTAAAATATGGTGAGTCACATATTATGTGCAATTTATACACGATAGATGCTATTGAAAAAATTAGTAAAGAAATATTAATGTATCATAGTGCACATAAAAAAAATTCTTATATTGATGAGAATGGAAAAGAAGTTGTACCAACAGAACCAAATTCATATAAATTTGAATCATTTATATTTGATGCATTTGAGTTTTTCGATGATATAGCAATTCTTAGAGGAAAGCGTGAAGATGACTTTGCTCCTGTAAAAAATAAAGAAGGAGTAGATAGTCCTAAAACAGCAAAAGAATTGTATGAAAAATTTTGGAATTGTTAAATTGTTAAATTGTTAAATTGGGGTCGGTCCTTTTTTTAGCAATGCAAAAAAAAGGACCGACCCCAATTTCTCACTGAATTAAAATATGGGGGTAAAAATGGAAGAGTGCAAAATTAAAAATTTATATAATTTAGATGAAACAATAGCAAAAGAATTGTTAGGAAAATTCGAATATCCATGGGAAGTTTTGCCAGAAATTAATGATTTTATATTGGAGATAGGACCTAAGCTAGATCCAGAAGTTTATGAATTGAAAGGCGAAAATATTTGGATTGCTAAATCAGCAAATGTATATCCTTCAGCATATATAAAAGGACCTGCAATTATTGGAGAAAATGCAGAAGTTAGACATTGTGCATTTATTAGAGGAAAAGCTATTGTTGGAAACAATGCTGTTGTAGGAAATTCAACAGAATTAAAGAATGTTATTTTATTTAATAATGTTCAAGTACCACATTATAATTATGTAGGAGATTCTATATTAGGATATAAAGCTCATATGGGAGCTGGTTCAATTACTTCTAATGTAAAATCTGATAAAAAATTAGTAATTATAAAAGATGCTTCTGAAGAGAATGAAACAGGTTTAAAAAAAATTGGAGCTATGCTAGGTGACAATGTAGAAGTTGGATGTGGTAGTGTATTAAATCCAGGTAGTATAATTGGGAAAAATACTAATATTTATCCCCTTTCATCTGTTAGAGGAGTTGTGCCTGCCAATAGTATATATAAAAATCAAAATGAAATTGTAGAGAAAAAATAAAAGTGAAATTTTAAGTCATGCAAAAAAGGGGTCGGTCCTAAAAATAACATGTTATTTTTAGGACCGACCCCTTTTTCGCATTTTCATATTTGCATTACATTTGTTGATTTCCAGGTATAAAATAATCAACTACACCGTAAATTAAAGCCCCAATTATGGCAGCCATCCAAGAAATTGAATAACCAGCAACAAAATATTGTGTAAAATATAATATAATAGCAGCTAAAGCAAATCCTACAAAACCTTTACCAAATGGACTAGCATGTAATCCTGTAAATTTTATAATTAAATAATCCATTATTGTTAAAACAATTGCAGCAAGAGCTAAAGACCAGATGTTATTAATAGTGAAGTTAGGTGTAAAAAATGCTGTTATAGCTAAAACGATAGCAGCAGTAACTAATCTACTAACTATTTGCCATACTGTAGAATTTCCAGTAGTGCTATTGCTTTGAGTATTTGACATATCAAAAACCTCCTTATTTGTTTTTATCATTAAAATTTTTCAAGGTTATACAAATATTATTAGCAACAAAAAAATTATTATACAAAAATCGTATAAATAAGTGAAATTTGCAAAAAATATATTTGAAAAAATGAGGTGAAAAAATGTTAATTACTTTTTTTAGAGCAATAGTGTTATACATAATAGTTTTAATTGTTATGAGATTGATGGGAAAAAGAGAAATTGGTCAGATGCAACCATTTGAACTTGCAATTTCTATTATGATTGCAGACTTAGCTGCAACTCCAATGGCTGAAACAGGAATTCCAATCACAAATGGAATTATGCCAATTTTGGGCTTATTAGTAATGCATTTAGTTATTTCTATGATAAATTTGAAAAGTACTAAAGCAAGAGAAATTATTTGTGGAAAACCATCTATATTAATATTTAGAGGAAAAGTTGATGAGAAGGTCTTGAAAAGAGAAAGATTTACAATTAATGAACTTGAAGAAAGATTGAGAGATAACAATATTTTTAATATTGGAGATGTAGAATATGCGGTGCTGGAAACTAGTGGACAAGTAACAGTGATTCCTAAGCCTAATAAAAGACCTACAACACCCGAGGATTTTAATATTGAACCAAAATATGAAGGGATACCATATGATTTAGTTGTTGATGGAAAAGTTATGTATAAAAACCTAGAAAAACTAGGAAAAAATTATGTATGGTTAAAAAAGCAAACAGAGAAATTTGGAATCAAGCCAGAAGATGCCTTAATTGTTACTGTTGATGGTGATAATCAATTTTTCTGCCAAGCAAAGGAAAAGGGGGATAATAGCTAATGTTCAAAGAAACTGTAATTTGTATTATAATTGTAGTTGCGATTTTTTCTTTAGATATGTTTACTCAAAATTATACAAATCATGCGGTTGCTGACATTTCGGATAGATTTTCTAGTTTGCGAGGAAATATTTTAAAAGAAGATAAGGATCAAATGGATGAAGAGTTGAAAAAATTAGATGAAAATTGGAATAAAATGCAGGATAAACTTGCATATTATATTGAACATGATGAGCTAGAAAAGGTTGACACTGCTATTGTGGATGCTAAAAGCTTTGTTGAAACAGAAGATTATCCATCTGCTGTGTCAGAAATAGATAAAGCTAAATTTGTTATGGAACATATTAAAAGAAAATATGCTTTTAATTTACAAAATATTTTTTAACTATTGATTTTATTAATGTTATATATTATAATACGTATGTGCTTGCTTCTATAGCTCAGTCGGTAGAGTGCAGCCTTGGTAAGGCTGAGGTCACGGGTTCGATTCCCGTTGGAAGCACCAATGACGTATCTGTTCGAACTAATAAAACAGATAGATACAAAAATCAATCAGAAAATAAATCTGGTTGATTTTTTTGTTGTCTAAAAACAATATAAAAATCATCCAAATAAAAGGATGGTGTATAAATTGAAAATAATTAAACAAGAATTACAAAAATTCAAAGGATTTTGGCATAGTATAATGTATTTATTTAATTATATAAAAATGTAAAATATCGTTGACAAATATGAACAACCGTTTTATAATGCTGTCTAGATGATAAAAATAAAATATTAAGAGATGGAGATGATATTAGTGAAAGAAATAGACAAAAATAATTTGTCTTTTGAAGATATTAAACATATAGATGAAAATGGTATTGAATTTTGGTATGCTAGAGAGTTACAATTAGTTTTAGACTATAAAGAATGGAGAAAATTTGAAAATGTAATAAATAAAGCAAAAGAAAGCTGTAAAAATAGTGATATAAATGTATTTGATTGCTTTGTCGACGTCGACAAGTCAATAATCTCTGGAAAAGGAAGAAAATCTATAATTAAAGATTATAAATTAAATAGATATGCTTGTTATTTAATAGCTCAAAATGGAGACAGTAGAAAAAAAGTAATTGCTCTTGCTCAAACATATTTTGCAGTTCAAACTAGAAAACAAGAAATTACTGAAAAAGAATATAGTTTACTTACTGAAGATGAAAAAAGATTTTATCAAAGAAATTTAACAAGAAAAGGCAATTATTCACTAAATCAAACAGCAAAAAAAGCGGGAGTTAAAAATTTTGATAAATTTCATAATAGTGGATATAAAGGATTATATAACGGAGAAACAGCTGATGATATTGCAAAAAGAAAAGGATTAAGGTATAGAGAAGATATTTTAGATAATATGGGAAGTACTGAATTAATTGCAAATTTATTTAGAATATCACAAACAGAAGAAAAATTGAAAAAAGATAATGTAAATACAGAAAAAGAGGCTTGTAAAACACATAACAAAATTGGAAAAATTGTCAGAAAAGCAATTAAAGAAGCTGGTGGAACTATGCCAGAAGATTTACCTACTCCTAGAAAAAGTTTAAAACAGCTTGAAAAAGAAAAAATTAAACAATTGAAAAATAAAAACTCTAAAGATTAAAGTTGCATTTTTCATACATTATAAACTTGCGATGGCTAAACTTATGGAAATGGAAGCAACTGAACAAAATAAAGTGGCGTTGTATCTGTTTAATCATATAAATTTAAAAAAATATTGTAGTGTATAGATTCTTATCACTTGTTATAGCATCTAAACAACTTGAAATATTATGTAAAATATGGTATAATTATAAGTGATGAATCGTTTTTACTCCGTTTCATCTATAGGAAACAAACAACAACAAAGAACGCGTTATTACGCAAGGAGGAAAAAAATATGGCAAAGATTGTACGTTACAATGGTGAAACTATGAGTTACTATGGTTGTTCTGAACCTACTGAACTGGTTGTTGGCAAAGAGTATGAAGTTATCTCTGCAAATGATCGTGGTTGGCAGACCGATTACACCTTGAAGGGTGTGAAGGGGCATTTTAATTCCGTATGGTTTGATGATGTCAATTCGAAAAATACAGCCAAAACTTTTATGGCTCTTGCCCACACTGTTCCTGTTGTAGGAGAAAGATGTAAGTGTTCCAAGTTGGAGTTCGTTAATGGTCAACCCAAGCTGATTGGCTGGAATACCAGCACTGTTAATGAAGTCTCTGACATGGGAAACAATATCTATCGAGTAATCACTCATAATAGCACCTACATAGTTCAAGTTGGTTAATCTTTTCCTAAAAAAAGTATTATCTTTTCTCTCTCGAAAGAGGGAGTTTTTTTTGTAAAATTTATAAAAAATTAAAAATAGTTGTTGTAATTTATAAAAAATATGATATACTTTAATAAATTGATTGATATTTGTATCAATCGTTAAAAGTGTGAAAAAAAGTTGTAAATATCTATGTTGTTCGCACCATAAATTCAATCGTCGTACCAGACGAAAAACAAAAAATCAACTGTAAAAGGTTGATTTTTTTGTTGCCTTTATCTACTACAAGAATATATAGCATAGAAAATATAAAAAATATACAAAAATAAAATTTTATGAGCTATAATGTAGATAATTATTAAAAATGAAAAGTGAGAAAAATTATGATAAAAGAAGTTATAAAATATGGAGAAGCAGAAGTTACATATAAAAGCAAGCAATTGTTAGCAGAAAAGCCAAAGTTATATAATTTATTTTGGGAAACTACTCTTAGGTGTAATGCAAAATGTAAGCATTGTGGTAGTCGAGCTGGAGAAAATATTAAGTTAGATGATGAATTAACTACTGAAAAAATTAAAAATGCTTTACAAAGTATTGCTAATAAATTAGGATATCATTGGGGAATGACTACAAATGGTATATTAATAAATGAGAGCAACATCGATAAGATGAAAAAAACTGGTATGACAACTGTTTCTATAAGTTTAGATGGATTAGAGCAATCACATGATGAATTTAGAGGTGTAAAAAGTTCTTATTCAAAAATAATTGAAAATATAAAAAAATGAAAGAAGCAAATTTTTTAAACTATTTGCAAATAACAACAGTTGTAAATAAACTAAATATTAAAGAGTTAGAAGAGTGGTTTAGAAATTTAGACAAACTAAAATGTAAAGAATGTGAAAATTGTAAAGACTGGAAGTATTGTAGAGGAGACTCTTTATATACATGGGATTTTAATAATAATAAACCTAAATTATGTTTAAACAAAATTTTGGAAGGAGATGGAGAAAATGAATAAAATTAAAAAGATATTTACACATTAATAATGTAGGTAGCTTTTTGGATTTCTATAAATTCTTTACATAAAAACTTGATTTTTGCCTTAAAATACATTATAATAATTCTGTAATATTGGATAAGAATGGCAAAGCCATTTTTTATATAGAAAAAAGAGGAGAGATAGAAATGCAAGAAAACCAAAACAATCAAAATCAAGAAGTAGAATTAGATGAAAATCATTTAATTCAAATAAGAAAAGAAAAATTAAGAGAATTACAAGAGCAAGGAAAAAATCCATTTGAAATAACAAAATTTGACAGAACAAATTCAGCAGGAGAAATCAAAGCAAATTACGAGCAATTCGAAAACAAAGATGTATCAGTGGCAGGAAGAATAATTGCAAAAAGAATAATGGGAAAAGCATCATTCTGTACAATATTAGATAGTGATGAAAAAATCCAAAGCTATGTAAGTATAAATGATTTAGGCGAAGAAAGTTATAAAGCATTTAAAACATTTGATATTGGAGATATAATCGGAATAACAGGATTTGTATTTAAAACAAGAACAGAAGAAATTTCTGTACACGCAAAAGAAGTAACATTACTTTCAAAATCATTAAGACCATTACCAGAAAAATTCCATGGACTAAAAGATGTAGATTTAAGATATAGACAAAGATATGTTGACTTAATAATGAATCCAGAAGTAAAAGAAACATTTAGAAAAAGAAGTCAAATTATTAGTGAAATAAGAAAAATATTAGATGAAAAAGGATATTTAGAAGTTGAAACACCAGTATTAAATACAATATCAGGTGGAGCAACAGCAAGACCATTTATTACACATCACAATACATTAGATATTGATATGTATTTAAGAATTGCAACAGAATTGAACTTAAAAAGATTAATCGTTGGTGGATATGATAAAGTATATGAAATAGGAAGAATTTTCAGAAATGAAGGAATGGATATTAGACACAATCCTGAATTTACATCAATAGAATTATATGCTGCATATGAAAATTATCATGATATGATGGATATAACAGAAGAAATCTTTAAAAGATGTGCAATGAAAGCATGTGGAACCACAAAAATAACATATCAAGGAAAAGAAATAGACTTAGGTGGAGAATGGAAAAGAATCAAAATGATAGATGCTATAAAAGAAGCTTGTGGAGTTGATTTCAATGAAGTTAACACAGACGAAGAAGCTGTAACATTAGCAAAGGAAAGAAAAATTGAGATTCCAGCTGGTAAAGAAACAAGAGGACATATCATCAGTTTATTCTTTGATGAATATGTTGAAAAAACTATTGTTCAACCAACATTTGTATATGATTATCCAGTAGAAATTTCACCATTAGCTAAAAAATCACCAAAAGATCCAAGATTAACAGAAAGATTTGAAATATTTATAGATGGTAGAGAATATGGAAATGCATTCTCAGAATTGAACGACCCAATAGACCAATATGAAAGATTTAAAGAAGAAATTGCTGCAAGAGAAAATGGGGATGATGAAGCTGGAATGATGGATGAAGATTATATCAATGCTCTTGAATATGGTATGGCTCCAACAGGGGGATTAGGAATAGGAATTGATAGATTAGTTATGTTATTAACAGATGCAGCTTCAATAAGAGATGTATTGTTATTCCCAACGATGAAACCTTTAAATTAGATAGGAGAATTTTATGTTTGGATATAATATAGATAAAAAAACATTATATATAATAGTAGGCATATTAGTAGTATTTTCATTAATGAGTTATGGAACAGAAGGAATATTTAGTTTAATATTATCAATTCCAGCTGTATTGTTAGCAATAACAGTACATGAATTTGGACATGCATTTGCAGCGTACAAATTAGGAGATGATACTCCATTAAGACAAGGAAGATTAAGCTTAAATCCATTTGACCATATAGATCCACTTGGAATAGCAATGCTTTTATTTGCTCATATTGGATGGGGAAAGCCAGTTGAAGTAGATCCAAGAAATTACAACAGAAATATTTCAGTAGAAAAAGCAGATGCAATAGTATCATTTGCAGGACCATTAATGAATTTTATTACAGCACTTATATTTGCATTAATATATTGTGCAATAATAAAATTTGCTGGATATAGTTTTATATTAAGCAATGTTGGAAAAATTATAATTGCGATTGTAGCAAGTGTTATAACAATGGATGTTGGATTAGGAGTATTTAACTTAATTCCACTACCACCACTAGATGGTTCAAAAATATTTTTACCAATTATGCCAAGAAATGCAAAAACATTTTTTGTAGATAATGAAAGAATATTTTACATTATATTTTTAGTTATTTGGATAACAGGAATAGCTGGACGTTTAATCTCTCCACTTGTAGATTCAATGACAAATGGAATATTAAGCATAGCACTAAAAATATTTGGATTATAAAATAGGAGAAAAAAAATGACAGAAAAAGATGTAATAGTATTAGGAATAGAATCAAGCTGTGACGAGACCTCTGTTGCCGTTGTAAAAAACGGTAGAGAGGTTTTATCAAATGTAATAGATACACAAATTAAAATTCATGAATTATATGGAGGAGTAGTGCCAGAAATAGCTTCAAGAAATCATATTGAAGCTATTTCAAGAGTGGCAAAAACAGCATTAGAAGAAGCTAAAATGAGTTTTAGTGATATAGATGTAGTGGCTCCAACATATGGACCAGGATTAGTAGGAGCATTATTAGTTGGATTATCATATGGAAGAGGACTTGCATATGCGTTGAAAAAGCCATTAGTAGGAGTTAATCATCTAGAAGGACACATTGCAGCAAACTATATAACACATCCAGATTTAGAGCCACCATTTTTATGTATGTTAACATCTGGTGGAAATACTCAAATAGTATATGTAAAAGATTATTGTGATATGGAAGTGCTAGGCAGAACTCGTGATGATGCAATAGGAGAAGCATTTGACAAAGTGGCTAGAGTAGTTGGACTAGGATATCCAGGAGGACCAAAAGTCGATAAATTAGCTCAACAAGGCAATCCAACAATAGATTTTCCAAAAACTCATTTTGAAAATTTAGATTTTAGTTTTAGCGGAATAAAAACAGCAGTAATAAATTTACATCACAAAAATCCTGATGTAAGTAGAGAAGATTTGTGTATGAGCTTTGAAAAAGCAGTAACAGAAGTTCTAATTGAAAATATCACAAAAGCAATTGAGCAAACAGGAATAAAAAAAGTTGTGTTAGCAGGAGGAGTGTCAGCAAATACACACATTAGAAGTGAATTTGAAAAATTAGAACAAAAAGGAATAAAAGTATATAAGCCAGATTTAAAATTATGTACAGATAATGCGGCAATGATAGGAGCAGCGGGATATTACAGGTATATGCATGGGGATTTATCAGAAAATACATTAAATGCAGTACCAAACTTAAAAATTGGAGATTAGAAAAGGAAAAATAATATGTCAATATTTGTAATAGCAGACCTACATTTATCATTAAGAGTTCCAAAGCCAATGGACATATTTGGTGATAACTGGTCAGGCCATGAAGAAAAAATAAAAAAAGATTGGTTAGAAAAAGTAAAGGAAAATGACTTGGTAATTTTACCAGGTGATTTTTCATGGGAAACTTATTTAGAAAATACTAAATTGGATTTTGGATATTTAAATAGTTTGCCAGGAAAAAAATTAATGCTAAAAGGAAACCATGATTATTGGTGGACAACACTAACTAATATGAGAAAATTTCTTCAAGAAAATAATTTTACAAATATTGATTTTTTGTATAATAATAGTTATGAATTTGAAGATAAAATCTTATGTGGCACAAGAGGTTGGAGTATTGCAGATGAAGAAGCTGATGAAAAACTAATAAATAGAGAGCTTATAAGACTAGAGTTATCTTTACAAGATGGAGTAAAGAAATACGGAAATAACAAAGAAATAATAGTTTTTATGCACTATCCACCTATAACGAAAGTAAAAATAGAATTAGAACAAGAAGCAAAGTTTGTAGAACTTATGAAAAAGTATAATGTAAAAAGATGTTACTATGGGCATTTACATGGAGCGTCTATCAAAGATGCGATTGAAGGAGAAGTTGAAGGAATACAGTTTAAATTAATAAGTGCAGATGGGTTAGATTTTAAATTAGAAAAGATTAAATAGAGGAGATATAATGTTAGACTTAAACAAAGATGTAAAATATGTAAAAACAGTAGGACCCAATAGAGTCAAACTATTGAATAAATTAAATATATATACATTAAAAGATTTAATAGAATATTATCCAAGAGATTATGAAGACAGAAGTAAGCCAAAAAACTTATATGAGTGTATAGATGGAGAAGAAGTTCTAATTGAAGCAATGGCAACAGGAAGAATAAATGAAATGCACAAAGGAAGAATGACAATAAGCAGATTAATTGTAAAAGACCAAACAGGAACATGTTATATAACATGGTTTAACCAAGGATATTTGCGAGACAAATTTCAACCTGGAAGAATGTACAGATTTTTTGGAAAAATATCAAACAAAAATGGAAGATTAGAAATGAATTCTCCTGTATATGATGAAATAGATCAAAGTAAAAATACGGGAAAAATTATTCCAATATATCCATTAACATTTGAATTAAAGCAAAATACATTAAGAAGAATTATAGAAAATGGACTCTTGGAAGTAAAAGGGCAGTTACCAGAAACGCTACCAGAATACATATTAAAAGAAAACAATTTATGGGATATAAATAATACAATTGAAAGAATACATTTTCCGGTAGAGTTTTCAGACTTTAATAAAGCTAGAGAAAGACTAGTATTTGAGGAATTGCTTACAATGCAGTTAGCATTATTAAAATTAAAAAATAATTATGAGCATGAGACAGATGGAATTCAATTCAGCAAAGATGTACATATGTCAAATGTTATAAATATGTTGCCATTTCGTTTAACTAAAGCACAATTGAGAGTACTAGAAGAAATTGATAGAGATATGGAAAGCAACAAGCCAATGAATAGATTACTTCAAGGAGATGTTGGGTCAGGAAAAACAGTAGTAGCAATGATAGCAGCATATAAAGCAGTAAAATCAGGATATCAAGCTACAATAATGGCTCCAACTGCAATACTTGCAAGTCAACATTTAGAAAGCTTTAAAGGAATACTAGATGAATTTGGAATTAGAACAGAATTACTTATATCAAATGTTACTAAAAAGAAAAAAGCAGAGATATTAGAAAAATTACAAAGTGGAGAAATAGATGTGTTGATAGGAACACATGCAATATTGGAAGAAAATGTTGTGTTCAAAAACCTTGGATTAGTAGTAACAGATGAGCAACATCGTTTTGGAGTAAAGCAAAGAAGTACAATAGCTGCTAAAGGACAAAATCCAGATATTATTGCAATGTCAGCAACACCGATTCCAAGAACACTTGCATTGATATTATATGGCGATTTGGATATATCTATAATTGATGAACTTCCACCGAACAGAAAGAAAATAGAAACATTTGCAGTCAGAAAAAACATGGAAGAAAGAGTAAATAATTTTATCAAAAAGCAAATTGCAGAAGGTAGACAAGCATATATTGTTTGTCCATTGGTAGAAGAAAATGAAGATATGGAAGGATTACAATCAGTAGTAGAACTTGCAGAAAAGTATCAAAAAGAAACATTTAGTGAATACAAAGTAGCATATTTGCATGGAAAAATGAAGCCAAAAGAAAAAGATGAAATCATGCAAAGATTTAAAGATGGTGAAATTCAAATTTTAATTGCTACAACAGTAATAGAAGTTGGTGTAAATGTGCCAAATGCAAGTATTATGGTTGTTGAAAATGCGGAAAGATTTGGACTAGCACAATTGCATCAATTGCGTGGAAGAGTTGGAAGAGGCGAGTATCAGTCATATTGTATTCTAAAATATGAAGGAAATGGCGAAACAATCAGACAAAGAATGAAAGTAATGTGTGATACAAATGATGGATTTATAATTTCAGAAAAAGACTTAGAACTTAGAGGCTCAGGAGACTTTTTTGGAACAGAACAACATGGGCTTCCAGAATTTAAGATTGCTAATTTGTTTGAAGATATGGCAGTTTTGAAAAAAGTTCAAGGATTAGCTTTAAAAATCATGGAAGATGATCCATTACTTGAAAAAGAAAAAAATGCTAAACTAAATGATTTAGTAAAAGAAAAGTTTAGTTCAAGAATAGAAATTTAAACGTGACAAAAAGGATGTTGATATATATGGGACAAATAATTTTAAGATTAATAGGAGCACTAATTTTATTAGCAGGAGTAATATTGATATATGATGCAAGAATAATAACTAAAAAAGTTTTTGGATTTGGAGACCAAAATGAAGCAACAGATGGATTTAAAATTTTAGGCGTTATAATTGCAGTAATAGGAGGGTTTATCATATTTTTTGTTTAAAAACTCTACTTGACAATAGTATATTGAGTATGATATTATGGAAACGATTTAATCAAAATATTTTAATTCTAATTTTTATAATAGCATATTCAAAAAGAAGGGAGGAAATCTGTTGGATTTAAACCTTATCAAAGATGTTGTCAAAGAAATTCAAAAAAATGATATTGTAGAAAAGTTTATGAGTGAATTATCAAATTTTTTAGAAAACAATCAAGAAATAAACCAAAATAGAAAAGAAGGTCATTTGTATTTGGTAACAGAAGATAGAAATGGCGAAGTATATTTGTGGGATTTTACAGAAAAGCCTGAGCATGAATTTAAAGAAGTATTTACATCAAAAGAATTGATAGATGTTGCAAAAGAGGGAGCAATGCTTCAATTTAAGGATGGAAAATATGAATTATATTCTACAGATGGATATGATATGCTAGAAAATTGGTAAAATGCGAAAAAATGCCAGGTCTCAAATTAGCATGTGAAAAAAAGGATCTGTGAAAAAAAGGACCGACCCCAAATTAACAAGGAGAAGAAATGAGTAAGAGAAAAAACAAAAGAAACAAATTAAATCTAAATGAAGCTTTAGCTTTTATAGTTTTTGCTATTATGGTTGGAATTTATGGATATTTTGGAGGAACAAAAGATGTAAATGCTGAAGATCAAGGAAATCAAAGCATTGCAACAATCAAATCTGCAACACTTGAGAATATTCCGGAGTATCAAGGTTTGCCATATGTTGAAATTAATAATAATATACCTGAATTTAGTGAAAGTGATTATACAACAGAACCTTTTGAAAAATATAGTGAATTAGATAGTTTTGGAAGATGTGGAGTGGCATATGCTAATATATGCAAAGAAATTATTCCAACAGAAGGTGAAACAAGAGGAGCTATTTCTAGTGTAAAACCAACTGGTTGGCAGACTGCGAAATATCCTGGTGTTGTAGATGGAAATTATTTGTATAACAGATGCCATTTAATTGGATATCAATTAGCTGGCGAAAATGCAAATCCTAAAAATTTAATTACAGGAACTCGTTATATGAATGTAACAGGTATGCTTCCTTTTGAAAATGCAGTTGCTGAATATATTCAAAAAAATTCAAAGAAACATGTTTTATATCGTGTTACACCAATTTTTGAAGGTAATAATTTGGTGGCAGATGGTGTTCAGATGGAGGCTTCTTCTGTTGAAGATCAAGGCAAAAGTGTTAGTTTTAATGCTTTTGTTTATAACGTTCAACCAGGTGTTAGCATTGATTATGTAACAGGTGAAAGTAAATTAGAAAGTAAATAATGTAAATTTTTAATAATTTTCCTTCAAAGTTATTGACAAGATTTTTTAAATATGTTATTATAAGCATTGTAATTGAATTGCGGATGTGGCGGAACTGGCAGACGCGCTGGTCTTAGGAACCAGTGTCAACGACGTGGGGGTTCAAGTCCCTTCATCCGCACCAATAAAGAATCTGTTCGAACTACAGATACAAAAATCAATCAGTAAAATGGTTGATTTTTTTGTTTGCGAAAAATTCATCCTAAAAGAAAGGATGGTGTCTGTAATGAAGATTATTAAACAAGAAATACAATTTGAGGAAAGTTTAAAACAAAGGCTTGAATTTATATGTGAGTTTTCTAAAGTAACCCCTACTTTTATAAAAGGTAGTATTAGAAAAATTGAAAAGACTAATCTCTCATATATTGAACCACATAAAGTAATTGTTAAGAACATTACTTTGCTAGTTTTCAATTATTCAAATGATGTTTATATTTCTAATTTAGCTAAAAAGATTAAATTATCAGAATTAGAAACATATTTGAAAAACATATAATTTGTAAAAATTTGGTATTTCCGAAAATCGTGATATAATATAGGCAATTAATTATCTATATTTACTTGAGCAAGGGCAAATATAGCTTTATGAGTACTTTGAAAAAATTATATTATATTACAATTATATTGTATTTTATTTGTGATAAACGGATTTAAGAGATGTCAGTAGTACTCGTATGTACTTTGATGTCTCTTTTTTGTTAGGAGGTTGAATAAATTGAACGAAGAAAAGAAAAAATGTGGTTTGTATATGAGAGTATCAACAGAAGACCAAGCTCGTGAGGGTTTTAGTTTACCAGAGCAAAAAGAAAGATTAGAAGCTTTTTGTAAATTCAAAGGTTATGATATAGTTGATTATTATGAAGATGCAGGAATAAGTGCTAAAACTGGTAATCACAGACCAGAGTTTGAAAGATTAAAGAATGATATAAAAACAAAAAAATAAATACAATTGTTGCTCTAAAGCTAGATAGAATAACTAGAAGTATTTATGATTGGGAAAATCTTATGACATTTTTAGATGAAAATAATGCCTATCTTGATTGTGTTAATGATGAAATAAATACAACAAGTGCAAATGGCAAGATGATTTCAAGATTATTAATGAGTGTAAGTCAAAATGAAATTGAAAGAACAAGTGAAAGAACTAAAATAGGATTAGCAGGAGCAATAAAAAATGGTCATATTCCCCATATAGCACCTCTTGGTTATAAGCACGAAGATAGAAAATTAGTAATAGATTATTCTACTAAAGATGTTATAGTTAGAATATTTGATTTATATTATAATGGCTTATCTTATAAAAAATAAGTAATCTATTTAACGAAGAAAAAGTATTAGTAAAAGATAATTGGCGTGACTCAACTATTGTTAATATTCTTCAAAATGAAATATATAAAGGCGATTTTGTTCATGGAAAAAGAACTAACCACCCTACTTTTTATGAAGATGTAGTAGAACCTATTGCATCAAAAGAAATATGGGAAGATTGTCAAGTGCAGAAAAAGAAGAATTCAAGAGCATTTAAAAGAACATTAACTTATTTATATTTGCAAAAACTAAAATGTCCTAAATGTGGCAGAATTTTAGGTGGTAAAGCAACAACAAAGAAAAATGGAAAATCCTATTTCTACTACTATTGTAATGATTGTAAAATTGAATTTAAAGAAAAGCTGATAAATGACTATTTTAATGAATTTATAGCAGAATTAATCCAATATGATGAAGTTGTTAATCAATTCTTCTTGCCTATGATAAAGCAAAAATTTGATGAACCTAAAGAACAATTAGAAAAAGAAATAAATAATCAGAAAAGCAAACTAGAAAGAATTAAAAAAGCATATATCAATGGTGTTTTTGAATTAAAAGAATATAACGAAGAAAAGAAAATCGTTGAAAAAGCTATCACAGAGCTAGAAACTAAATTAGATACTACAGATAGTGTAGAAGAATTAAGATTTACCCCAAAAGATATTTTACTAAAACGAGATATTGATTTTATCAACAAGATAAAACTAGATAAAGAATATCAAGCAAGAACTAGAACTTGGAAAGATTATACACGAGAAGAACAAGCTGATTTAATAATGAGATATGTTGAAGATATTGAATTAGACAATATATGTACAGTAATAGCAGTAAAGCAAATTAATTTCAGACAATCAATTTGCAATCCTTGTCAAGAACTATTTGATAAAGGTTATATTGATACTACTAAACCAGCAATATTTGGTAATGTGCTTGGCAATGTTCGATTTAGTAATTATCTAGCTGAAGAAGAATTTGGCGAAATAATATTAAGATTACAACAATACTATGATGTTCATTTTACAGAAGCAACATACTATGTACAAAATCAAACGTTTTGCTTTAACTTTGTAGAAGATAATAGTGTTATTGTCAGAGTATTTCCTCTAGGAGATTATTATAAATTAGATCCAGATAATAAAATGGAAACTTATAAATTTGGAATACTCTATATTAACGAAGAAGATAATTTTCAGATGCAAGAAATTGATGCTGCATTTGATTATATACCAGATGAAACTAATACAAGTGTAATTTATACAAAGGATACCACTCCTATTTCAATAGGTGTTAAGCCAGTAAAATTCTGCGAAGATGCACTTGATAAAACAAATTAACGTGGCACGTTTTGTTTTTGCTTTATCAAAAATGAAAGTGGCGATAGTTAATTTGAATAAATTTTATCTCTGTGAGAGAAAATTTATTGTCTCGCAGAGCCCCCGAGTTTTGATAGCATGTCAAAACTCATAGGGGGTTAGGAATTCTGACAAGTCAAATTCCTGCGCTGCGAAGAAATTTCAAAGGAGGTACTATATGAATGAAGAACTAGCATATTCTATTCACTTAGGTAGTGATAAGAATAGAACAAACAAAGCAAAAGAAATTGCAAAAAGTAATCCATCTGGAACAACATCATTTTCAAATAATGCTATTCAAAATGCAAAACAATTATCAGATGCAAATAAACACAATTTAAGAGATTATGATAAAAACAGAGATGATATTTTTGTGATATATGGTTCAAATAATTTGTTTAATGATGTTAGAGGTTTATATTTACAAGAATTTGAACAAGCAAAACTTGAATATAATGAGAAGCAAACTCGTGAAGATAGAAAAATCAAAGATTATTTCAATAAAATCTCACAAGACAGTCAAAGAGATTTAGCTTGTGAAATTATAATTGAACTTGGAGATATGGATTTTTGGAAAGATAAAGATATGAAATATAAAAAGAGAATGTCAGATGTGTATAATGAACAAGGAAAAGATTTAATGAAAGTAGTTCCAGAATTTAAAGTTGCAAATGCAGTAATACATTATGACGAAACCTCTCCCCATATGCATATTATTGGTGTACCAGTAAAAGATGATTATAAAAAAGGTATGAAAAAACAAGTAGCTAAATCTCAAATATTTACTAAAAATTCATTAAAAGTAATTCAAGATGAAATGAGGAAATGTTGTATAAAATCGTATAACAAATTTTATGACAAGACATCTGAACTAAAGAAAAAGCAAAAAGGCAGAAATAAGGATATTCCAGTTGAAGATATGACAGATTATAGATTAGTCAAGAAACAATATGAAAAGAAAGAAAAAAAGCTTGCTGAAGCAAATAAACAAACTTATAAACTTGATAATACAACAAAAGATATAAATCAAATATTAGATAATTTAAAACCTGCTAAGTTTAATAAAAATAATATGGTTATTTCAAATGAAGATGTGGAGAAAATCAAAAACTTTACTAAAGATGTAAACTCTACTACTAAAACAGTTAGAAGTGTAAATGACTTGAATCTGGCTATTAAGGATTTTGAACGTACTACATTTGAAACAATAAAAGAAGTATCTTCTTTAAAATATGAAATAGAATTAAAAGATAATGTAATTAGCAGTTTGAAAAGTGAATTATCTACTAAAGATAAGATTATTAATAAATTACAAACTGAAAAAGAAAAACTAAAAACAGAATTACAAAAATTTAAAGGCTTTTGGCATAAATTAGTAAAACATTTTCAAAATAAAATTAGATTTGATAAAGATGAAAAATATAAATATGTCAGTGATGACCCATATAAAAATGGCATTTTTAATGACAATGATAATCGAATTGTTAATGATGTATCAAGAAAAGTTAGACCTGCAGATGAAATTGATATTACTAAAACTAAAAAGAAAAATAATATGGAATTAAAATAAGGAGTGTTATGTGTGGAAAGTGAAAAAGTAAAATATTTAATAAATATGATAAATGATATGGATATAAAAGATAAATTAAGACTAGCAATATGTATGAGCCAAAGCAAATGGTCAGGTCTTATATACAACACTAAAGAAAACTATGAAAAATTTGATGGTATGCTAAAAGATATTGATGAAGAATATAGAACTACACTTATAAACTTTGCAAAATATAAACTTGTAATGTTTGCAATGGCTAAACTTATGGAAATGGAAACAACAGAACAAAATAAAGTTGCATTGTATTTATTTAATCTCATATAAAGACTAGCGTTTAAAACAAAAAATCGTCAAAGTATTGAAATATCAATAAATTTGTTGTATAATACTAAAAGCAAAAACTTTTTGCAAAGCCTTTGAAAGCATAAAAAACTATTCGGAGGCTGATGCCTCCGAATGACTATGAGGAGGGAAAATAATGTTAGTTTTAACAAGTACGGAAAAAATCATTGTAATAATTGCCTATGCAGTTGCCTTTATCTTTACTATGATTATGGCAAAAGTGGTTTTTTCAAAAAAAGAATATCGCCATCTAGCTTTCGGTTTACAGGTAGCTTATACGGCAGGATTTTATTTTGCAATTTTTTGGTGCATTATTTTGGTGGCAATGTTCTTGTGTTTCTTTCTTTGATAAACTAACATAAAAAAGTCTTAAAGGGGGAAATAACTAGCAAAATCCAAAGTACAAATATCAATACCATTGCTAAAGGAAGGTGGTAATATGTCTAAAATATCTACGGAGGCAAAATTATACATACAAAGCAAACGATTTGGGCATAAATGCAGAGCCTCAAAACCTGTGGACAGAAGTTATAGCAACTTTGCAGGAAGTAATGTTCCGACATTGACAAAGGAACAATATGACAAAGCTATGTCTGTATATCACAAGATGAAGAATATGAGTGCTTGATAAAGGGGCTATTTATATGTTCACTATGTTTACTAGTACGAAACAAGAAAAAGTACTGCGAGGACAAAAAAAGTATTACTTGGCCAACAATGTTAATGTGCAAGGCAAGCGTCCTGTCGCTCGTGAAAATAGCAATGTAAATAGTAAAACAGATTTATCTAAATACAAAAAGTTCTCTGCAGACCTTTCTGATTTTGGATAAATGTACGAATGATGACATTTATAATGGCACTCTTGCCAGGTTAGTAGGTTCTGACTTCTACGATAGTTTAGAAGTGAAACAGCGTTGCGAAGACATTATCAGCACACTATTTATTATCGACTGCCTAGAAGTCGTTGGACATGGCCAATATAAACTTCATATGTCTTTTCCCTCAGTAGTTCCGAGGTGATTATATGGCAGATGAACGGTACATGAAGATGACACCAGAAGAAAAGAAGGTTTGGAGAGAAAAGAGAAAGCCTGCAATTTCTCCTCAAACACAAGGATTTTATCCTAAACCTGGTCCTGGTAGAGAAAATTAGGTATTTGAACGTGCTGCTACTAGGCGAGCTGCTGGAACATATGTTGCAAACAATTAAGACTTTTACCCCATGTACGGAGTTTCCGTGCCTGGGGTTTTAAAATTTTTAAGAATTTATATTGTATTTTATAAAAATATGATATACTTTAATAAATTGATTGATATTTGTATCAATCGTTAGGAGAGCCGAAAAAAGTTGTAGATAACTACGCCATCGGCACCAAAGGTGGATTTACTCGAACTCGTGAAAAACATTGCTATAAGCGAGTTTGAGTAATCTAAAAATTGAATATCATATCATTTTAAAAAGTCAATTTACATTGGCTTATTTTTTTACTTATTTTATGAAGATTTCCATAAAAAGGTAAAAACAGCCTCAAAATATTGAAAAAAGGAGGATTTTGTGATATGATATCAACAGTTAAAAAAAATAACTATTCAAAATGAATTACTTTCAAAAATCAAATGGGCTTGTACTTTTAGTAATTGTGAACCAAAGATAAAGAATGGTAATTTGAGAAAGCTTGAAAAGTTTAATGTTGCTTATGTAGAACCACATAAAGCCATAATTAAAGATAAAACATATTTATTCTTTAATTCTCATGACTATTTCTACATAAACGATTTAACAAACAAGTACCCTCTCTCAAGTTTAAGAGAAATTATCAAGGCTAATTAATACTAAAAGTTATTTTTGTTTTTAAGTAAGGCATAATTTATAATAATAATTTAGGTGTTAGTTGGTAAATTTACTATTCTAACACTTTTTTTGTTAGAAAATTGGAGGTTGTTTAATGGAAAGTACTGAACTTGAATGTAGTGAAAAAAAGAATGTTGCAGGAATATCTGCAAAAGATATTACACATAGACCACAATTCCAGCAAATGCTAGAAGATATGAAAACAGGAAAAATTAAGTATATAGTTGCATATAAACTTTATAGAGTAACTCGAAGTGTAAAAGACTTAGAAACATTAATTAGTACATTAGAACAATATCATTGTTATTTGATTTGTGATAGAGATGGTGTCAATACTAGTACAGCAAATGGTCGTTTCTTCGTCCGTATGCTAACTGTGCTTTCACAACTTGAAATAGAAATAGTATCTGAAAGAACTAAATTTGGTTTAGGTGGTGCAATTAAGGCAGGTCACATACCTGGACCTTGCCCATTTGGTTATTATAGAGATACTGATAAGACAATAAAAATTGATATTTCTACTAAAGATATAGTAATTAGAATTTATAAATTGTATCTTGAAGGAAAGTCTTATCAACAAATTGCAAATATTCTAAATGATGAAAATGTACCATCTCCTGTAAAGTCTAAGTGGGGAGATTCCGCCATTGAAAAAATTATAAACAATAGAATTTATATGGGTGATTTTGAAAGATATAAAAAGGATAAAGATAGAGAAAGTGAAATCTATATGAATGTTTTTCCACCTATTATATCTCGAGCAATGTGGGAAGACACTCAGAATCAAAAAGGTAAAAATCAAAGGTCTTATTCAAGGCATCGTGTTTATATATTCTTTCAAAAACTTATATGCCCAAAGTGTGGAAAAATAATGACTGGTAAAGGTGCAGGTGGCAAAAAATCTAAATATATGTATTATACCTGTGAAAAATGCAAAATCTATTTTAATGAAGATGATATTGAAGAAACTTTAATTGATTATATATTAGATTTTATAGAATATGACTATCAAGTTAACAAATTCTTTTATCCTATACTTGCTGAAAAGAAAGATGATGAAGCAAAAGAAATTAAAAAATATGAATGAATTATCTAGACAAGCAGTTTTATTAAATGAAAATAGAATTGGCTCATTAGAAGATTTAAAAACTTTTAGAGCCAAATTAGAAGATGAAGTAAGAATTTTAAAAGGAACTAGAGAAAGTTTACAAAGGAAGAAGAGAAAGTCTATGAATCAAGAAGATATAGCTAAGTTTGATATAGAATTAAAATTAATTGCTCATAAAATAAAACAATTAAATACCGATATTCAAAATTGTTATAAAATTGAGAAACGTACTATTTTGTGGAAACAAGAGTATGATAAAACTATGGAAAAAGAACAAGAACGACAAAAACAAGAGGAATTAAAGCAAAGTAAAAAGAAATTAAGAAAATATATGAGATAAAACTTATATAAATGAAACAAATAAAAAGATGATATTACTTATAACAAAATTCGAAAGGAAACATCTAACACCAGGTTAAATTAATTGATAATTCTTTGATTTTAGTAAACATTTTATGGTGCGATTGTATCGAATAATATCTTTATGAAAAAACGGACAAGTTTTCATAATGTAGGCAAAAACTCCTCGACAAAATTCTATATTTTTTCCCTGTATATATTGATTAATTTCCAATAAAAGTATATAATAAAATTAGATTAGTTTAGTTTTTTAGAAAGGGATTTTTAATATGGCATATATGGGCAGAGGAGGCTTTTCCTCTTTTGGTGGTGGAGGTCTAGGTGGTGGACTTGGATCAAATGATAATGATAATAATAATGATAATAGACATAATGGAAGAATGTACTATAGAGGTGGTTTCTTTAGGATGTATTATTACATTCCATTAGATAATACTTATGTTATTTTCCAAATGATTGCAGCTATTATAATTTTTACAATTGCAGGTATTACTTTTTTAGCAACATATAAACCATCAGTAGTTGATCCAATAGAAGATACTAAAAGATTATTTATGAATACTTATATAATAACTACTTTGTCTTTAGTAGTTCTTACATTACTTGCAAATTATTTTTCAAAAGATAAAAATGCACTTATAAAAAGACTATTTGTAATTATATCAATTTCAATAATAACAATTTTAGTATTTTTTGGAGTAAAAGCAAATATGGATTCAACTTATACAAAGAGTAAATTTGAACAAATATATACACAGAAATATGGAGAGCAAACTTCTAATACGAAATCTAAATTTGATATAGGTTTGACAGGAATGCAAATGAAAACGGAAAAAGAATACTATGTTGATGAATGTGCTAAAGCATATAATATATTTAGTATAAGAATGTATGGAATATTTGGAGTTAATATATTACTTATAATATTGTTAATTTATCAAATATCAAAAGTTTCACAAATTCAAGATAAGAGAGATAGATTAAGTAAAGATGATGCAATTTTATTTGATGAAGAAGAAAATGTGAAATTTTAAAGAAATAAATGGGGGATTGCACAAATGAATGATAAAGAAAAAAAATTTATCAAAAATGTTAACATTGACAAAGCAAAAAATAAGACAATGGCTTGTATTGGTTTAACTATTATAAGTTTACTAAGTTATGTAGTACCTCTTATGTTTGGCGACTTTGATTTTGGAATGATTTTCGAAATTTTTACTTTAGTATTTATATTTATGGCAAGACATTATATGTCTGAATATGATGAAGATCGTTCAAAAAGATTTACAATTTTTGCTATGATACCAATTGGTTGGTTACTTATATATGATTTAATAACAATCTTATCTTATGTTACTGATGTATTGGATTTTACATTTTTAGGATTAGATTTTGTTTTACAAGAAGGCTTTACAATATTAGATTTATTAATATTATTTGCTATAAATAAAGATTTAAGAAAAGCAGATAATCCAGAGAAATATAAAGAAAGTACAGATTGGTTTTATGAAAGATTAGATGAAAAAGATAATGAAGGGGGAAAATAAAAATGTTTGAAGATAAACATATGTTTAAATTTGTTTGTGCGATGTTAGGGTTTGCATCAATAATTATACCAGGTCCAATAGTTCCAATTATAAGTTTTATAATTGCTATTGCTATGCTTGTTTATAAAATAAAACAAGCAAAAGAAAGTCCAGAGGGATTTGAATCTCTTATGCTTGATATAATTATTATTGTAATCATTATAGTTATAGATATTGGATTCTTTGCAATGAGAATATCTATAGAGAATGAATACAATAAATATAATTATTCATCAAGTAGTTCACAGGAAATGAGTGCTTCTGATTTTGCTGAAAGTGCAATAGCTGCTTATGGACTTGGACATTTAGCACAATTCTCAGATGAAGGAAATCATTTAGCAGAAATCAAAAGTGGTTTTACATCTTATTTAAAAAATGAATTGGGACTAAGTGATGTAACAAGTAAACGGAAACAAAATTACATGTAAAGTTAAATATGATACAATTATTTTCACAGTAACAAAAAATGATATTAAATACAGTGTAAAATAATATGTTTTACGAAAGAAAAGGGGGATTTATGAATAGAAAAAGAACAAATCGTTTAGTAGCAATTTTTAATATTTTAGCAGTTGCAACATTTTATATATTTGTATTTTCTGCTAATTACTTAATGTCTAGTATGATGACTGGTGGAAAATCTGTATATGGTAATTTTGTCCTTGATATTTTTTTAAACAATATTCAAATTATAATGCCAATAATAGAAATTGGTGTAGGTGTATTTAATATTATTTGTGCAATACAAAATAGAGAAAACAAAAAAATATGTTTTTGGCAATTAGTATTTGGTATTTGCTATTTATATGCTGGTATAGGAATATTAATATCATTTACTAATATAGATGAAGATATTACAGATTGGATTAGTAAAATTATCTTTAGTATTGTTCCTATCATATTTGCTATTATAAACTTTATAAGAATTAAGAAAAATAGACCTAAAGTAATTCAAGTTATATCTTATGTTGCTGTCATTATATTGTCTATACTTCATTTAATAGGTATTATAGGCGAATACTGGAGAATAATTGCTATTGTTATGCAACTAATATATATACATTTTCAGGATAAATATATTGAAGAAAGTAAAGCAAGAAAAATTTTAAATATAATATTGTATTATATACTTTATGCTTTATTATCAGTTGGAATATTCTTAGCACTTATATTATCTTTATTAACAACAAAAATAAATGATGATAAATGGAAAAATTCTCTATCTGAACTATATAATAATATTTCTACATTAAATGGTGCCACTACAAAAAAATTGTATATACCTGTAGAAAAGAATTATAAATTTGGCTTTATTACAGAGAATGGAAACGAAAAAATACCATGTGAATATGATCGTGTTTCTTATTTTAATGAGATAGAAATTAATGGAAGTAAATACTATGTTGCTCTTGCAAAAAAAGATAACAAATATTATATACTTTCAAAATCTAATAATAATATAGAAATAGATAATTCACTAACAAAATATTTAAATAATATAGATGGTTTTATTGGTACACAAATGTTAGAAATTTTTAATAAAGATAAAGATTATAGATTAGCCTATTTACAATCATTTGAATTTTTCTTCCAAGTATTTACTAGAGGAGAAATGAAATTAAGTCAACAAGTAGTTGAAAAAAATAATTATGGAACTGGTCATGAGGTTGAACTTTCTGAAAGAAATTCTAAATATACATACAAAACTGCAAATTATTCTATGTTGATAGAGCCTATATATGATGGAACAGAGGAAGAAAATGATTATTATGATAACTATAATAGCAATAGTTATTACTACGATAAAAAAGAAGATATGTACCATATTTCATCTTATGAAACTAAGTATAAAGTTACTGTTACAAAACCTAATGAAGAGCTACAATCTAGTATAGTATATCTACCAGGTATTGATACAGATGATGCTACTATAGAAACTTTTACAGATGGATATATTGAATTTAAAACTGAAGATGAAAAAAGAATTGGTTGGTATGATAGCAATGGAAATCAAATATCAATTCCTAGCTGTTATGAAATAAAAGATATAAAAAATGGAAAAATTATTTTACAAGTTATTAATAATGATGATGATGAGAATTATAATGAAAATGAAAAATATGAAATGAATTTTATAGTTATTGATATGTCTGGAAATACATTATTACAAACAACAGCAATAGATGTGTATGAAAATATGTATTTAGTAAAAAACAAAAATAAAAATATGGTACTGCTGGATAATGATTTAAATCAAATTTCAAATGAATATGATAAAATTATTACCACAATGCAAATGGATATATCTGCTAACTATAGTTCATATTATTAAAAAATAAAATAGTATGTACATTTTAAACACATACTATTTATTTTTTACTTATAATTTTTTTCATATAGCTCTGTATTTAAGTAATCACAATCCACAGAACAAAGTAATTCTAAAAATTCACTATCTGATAATTCGCCATAATAATTTGCTTTATATCTATTTTCATTCATCCCACTAATACTTTCAAAATTTGTTCCAATTATTTGACAATTATTTATATTTATTAAATCAAATTTAAGATTATCTACATCAATGTTATATGATGTATTATAGTAACTATATCATGTATTGTTCTTAGTAAGATTTGAAACAATTAGAATTCCATCATTAGCTCTACAAGTATCAATAATATCATACTCTTTCGTTATTTCTTGTAAATTCTCATCCAAATATACATTCTTTCCATTTCGTTTTTTTACAGCATAACCTTTATCAAGTACAGTTATTTCTTTATATAAATCTGAAACTTTATTTCCTTGATAATCTATCAAATAAACTCTTGCATCTATGTTTTGATTATTCATATCAGTATAATTTTTTACCGCTATATATTTATCGTTAAAATCTAATATTTGTATTTTTTCATTTATATAATGTGTTTGTCCTTTTAAGTCAATCCATCCAAATTGTTCTTTTTCAAAATTATATATTGGAATATATCCGTTTAAATAAGTATCAATGTAATTGTAATCATATTTAGAATAGTAATTATCTTCGTCATCTTCTTTGTAAATATATAACTTACCATCAATACTAATTTTTCTACCATTATATGTTACACTTTCTGTTTTGGTATTATATGATAACTCTAAATCCTTACCCCAATTATTAGAAATTTCAAATGATAATATATCTTCATTTGAATTATATCCCCAATCGCTGCTACTATTATATCTTACTTCTTTTTCTGAACCATAATATGAATATCTGCTACTATATTTAGATTCATTAAATTTTAAAATTGTGTTTAATGATTTAGCATTATCTCTTAAATAATCTCTTAATCCATATGGAATTGAAGATGCACTTACTTTATAATCTCTTTTTTTGTTTTTATAACTTGCAATTTGATTGCCGTTACTTGTTATAATTACCAATTCATTGCCATTTGAAACAGCTGCAATATAATATTTATTACTTGTACTAGAATCTTCTATTTCCAAAAATTCAGAGCAATCATCATATTTAAAGTCTATTACAGTAGTTCCGTTAGAATTAATATATCCCCATTTGCCATGTTCCTTTACTTTTATAGGTGCAATATTTGAATTATTTGTTGATTGCATAATAGTTTTCATCATGTTTTTTTCATTATTTGCGTATTTTATTTCAAAATCAGATTTTAAACATAAATATCCTATAGATGAAACAATAAACAATATCGTACTTAATATCAATATTCCAAATAATATTCTATGTTTTTTTCCTTATGTCAATATTTTGGGTATAAAAATTTAAAAGATTCGTAAAATTACTTGACTGCAAAACAAATGTTTGATATAATGGCGCAAAACAAAAATAGGAGTTGGTTTGAATGAATAAATCAGAAAAGATTAAAGAATATAGCAATAAAAGTTTTGAAGATATCAAACATATGGATGAAAATGGAATTGAATATTGGTATGCTAGAGAGTTGCAACTAGTTTTAGATTACAAAGAATGGAGAAAATTTGAAAATGTTATAAAGAAAGCTATAGATGCATGCGAAAACAGTGGTATTAGCGCGTTTGAACATTTTGTCGGCGCCGACAAAACGATACAAATGCCTAAGGGAGCAACAAAAAGTATAAAAGAATATAAATTAACTCGTTATGCTTGCTATTTAATAGCACAAAATGGAGATTCAAGAAAAGAAGTTATTGCACTTGCTCAAACATATTTTGTAATACAAACCAGAAAACAAGAGATTAGTGAAAAAGAATATAGTTTATTAACAGAAGATGAAAAAAGATTTTACCAAAGAAACTTAACAAGAAAAGGAAATTATTCACTTAATCAAGCTGCTAAAAATGCAGGAGTTAAAAACTTTGATAAATTCCATAATTCTGGATATAAAGGATTATACAATGGAGAAACAGCTGATGATATTGCTAAAAGAAAAGGTTTAAGATATAGAGAAGATATTTTAGACAATATGGGAAGTGAAGAACTTGCAGCTAATTTATTCCGTATTACGCAAACTGAATCAAAGTTAAAAAGAGATAATATTTCAACAGAAAAAGAAGCAAATAGGACTCATTATAATATTGGAAAAAATATTAGAGAAGTAATTGCAAAAAATGGTGGAACTATGCCAGAAGATTTACCAACACCTAAAAAAAGTTTAAAACAATTAGAAAAAGAAAATAAAAAAATTTTAGTAAAACAATAAAGTGGATGTATATAATAAAACATTCACTTTATTGTTATTTTTTATGTGTTATTAAAAAATTAATTGAAAAAGTCATATATTTATGATAATATATATGCAGTAAAAAAGCTAAAAACAAAGCTTGAAGGAGAGAAAAAATGAATATTCAAAAAAATCAAGAATATATAGTTGAAATTATAGATAATGGATTTGAAGGAGAAGGAATTGCAAAAATAGATGGATTTACAATATTCATTCCAGGGGCAATAAAAGGAGAAAAAGTAAAAATACTAATAGTAAAAGTATTAAGTTCACATGCATTTGGAAAAATTTTAGAGATACTAGAAAAATCAGAGGCAAGGCAAGATGCAGATTGTGCAACATATAAAAGATGTGGTGGATGCAATTTGAGACATATAAAATATGAAGAGACATTAAAAATGAAACAAAATGCAGTTCAGAGCTTAGTAAATAAGACTTTAAAAAATAAAATAGAAGTACAATCAACAATAGGCATGGAAAATCCAATTCATTATAGAAATAAAGCACAATATCCAATTGGAAACAATAAAGATGGAGAGCCTGTAATTGGAGTATTTGCGGAAAGAACACATGAAGTTATACCAATTGAGAAATGTTTAATACAAAATCCAAAGTCAGAAGAAATCGCTAAATTTGTATTGCAATTTATAAAAGAAAATCAAATTAGTATTTATAATGAAAAAACTGGTAAGGGATTATTCAGACATATTGTAATTAAAGTTGGAATAAAAACAAATCAATTAATGTGTATATTAGTTATAAATGGAAAAGAAATTCCAAAAGAAAATGTGTTAGTAGAGGAATTAAAAGAGAAATTTCCTGAAATAAAATCAATTATTAAAAATATTAATATGAAAAACACGAATGTAATATTAGGACAAGAAAATATTAATTTATATGGAGATGGCTATATTGAGGATATTCTAGGAGAATATAAATTTAAAATTTCGCCATTATCATTTTATCAAGTTAATCCTGTACAAGCAGAGAAATTGTATAATTTAGGTGTAGAAATGGCACAAATTTCAAAACAAGATACAGTATTTGATTTATACTGTGGTATAGGAACAATTACGTTATTTATGTCAAAATATGCTAAAAAAGTATATGGAATTGAAATTGTGAAAGAAGCAGTGGAAGCTGCAAAGGAAAATGCAAAAAATAATAATGTAGAAAATACAGAATTTTATGCTGGAGATGTAGAAGTAGTTTTAGATGATTTGATTAATAATAAAGGAATTACAGCAGATGTAGTTATGTTTGATCCACCAAGAAAAGGATTAGATAAAAACAGTATTAATAATATTTTGAAAATTAAGCCTAAGAAAATAGTTTATATTAGCTGTAATCCAGCTACTTTAATTAGAGACTTGGCAATGTTTGAGGAACAGTATGATATTAAAACAATTGTACCGGTTGATATGTTCCCTTTCACAAGTAATGTGGAGTGCTGCTCAGTGCTACAGCTAAAATAATTCATCTTGTTAAATTATTTGATGAGAAAGTAGAGGAATAAAAAATATGAATATTGATGTTAAAAAGGTAAAAATTATTGTAACTGTCCCTGTTGAGAATGTTGAAGAAGTTAGAAATGCTATATGCAGTGAAGGAGCAGGGATTATAGGAAATTATACATATTGCACGATGAGTACTAAATGCATTGGAACTTTTATACCTTCTGGTAGAGCAAATCCATACATTGGAGAAAAGAATAAATTAGAGGTTGTAGAAGAAGAAAAATTAGAAGCAGTATGTGATATAGATATAGTTAAAAGAGTATTGAAAAAATTAAGAGAAGTTCATCCGTATGAGGAACCAGGAATAGATATTATTCCGTTAATTAATGAGGAAGATTTAATTACATAAAGGAGGAACTTTAAATGAATGAAATAATATTTGTAACACACAATAAAGGAAAAATAGCAACAGCGAAAAAGCAATTACAAGAAATAGACTTTAAAGTATTTGAATATGATTTAGAAGAACCAAGAAGTGATGATATAAAATACATATCAAAATATAAAGTTATGGAAGCATACAAATTGGTAAACAAGCCATGTATATCATTAGACAGTGGATTTTGGATAGACGAGCTAAATGGATTTCCAAGAGCATTTGTGAATTTTGCATTAGACACAATAGGAATAGAAGGAATATTGAAATTGATGGAAGGCAAAGAAAATAGAGCATGTAGATTTACTGAATGTTTATCATATTATGATGGAAAAGAACTTCAGCAATTTATGGGAAGTCATGAAGGAGTTTTAGCAGAAAAAATCTTAGGAAAAGATTCATCAGAAAAATGGTCAGATCTATGGTATATATACAAACCAGCTGGATATGATAAAACATTAGCAGAAATGACGGAGAGCGAAAGAAACAACAGAAAAAAATATAAATCAGTTAGTTCAATGGAAGTATTTGCAAAATGGTATAAAGAAAATAACAAGGAGTAATTAAATGAACTTAAAAGAACAAATAGAAAAATATGAACCATATAATGAGCAAGAAGCAAAAGATAAAGAAACTATGTAAAAATACATAAATACTTTTGATGATGTATTAACTAGAAACAATGAGTTTGGGCATTTTACAGCATCATCATGGGTAGTAAATAAAGAAAGAACAAAAGTGTTAATGATATATCACAATATTTACAAATCATGGTCATGGACAGGTGGACATGCTGATGGCGAATCAGATTTATTACAAACTGCAATCCGTGAATTAAAAGAAGAAACAGGAATTAAAAATGTAAAAATACTTGATGATAATATTTTTTCTTTAGAAATTATATGTGTTGATGGTCATGTAAAAAGAGGAAAATGTGTATCTTCACATGTACATTTAAATTTGACATATCTATTAGAAGTGGACGAAAATGAAGACTTAAAAATAAAAGAAGATGAAAACAGCGGAGTTAGATGGGTAAATATAGAAGATGTAGAAAAAGTTGTTACTGAAAAATGGGTAGCAGAAAATGTGTATAGAAAATTAAATGAGAAATTAAAAAATATAAAGGAAGCGTAGAAAATGAAAGTATTATTTGCAACAACAAATCCAGCAAAAGTAAACAAATACAAAGAGGCTTTAGAGCAAAAAGGAATAGAGCTAATTACATTAAAGGACTTAGATGTAAAATTGACTATTGTAGAGAGCGGAAAAAATGCAATAGAAAATGCATATATAAAGGCAAAAACATATTATGATGCAACTAAAATTCCTACAATCGGAATGGACAACAATTTATTTATAGAGGATTTGCCAAAAGAGAAACAACCAGGAACTTATGTACGTAGAGTAAATGGAAAAGAATTAAATGATGAAGAAATGATAGAACATTATACTAAATTGGTCAAAGAAAATGGTGGGAACTTGAAAGCAAAATGGGTTTATGGAATGGTAGTTTGTAGTGATAAAGGAACAGCACAATTTTCATGGACAAAAGATCATTTTTATTTTGTGGATAAGCCATGTGAAAAGATAAATAGAGGATACCCACTTGATTCGATAAGTATCATACCAGAATTTAATAAATATTTGGCAGAATTAACAGACAAAGAAAAAGAGGAATATAGGAAAAAAGATAATATAGAAGAAGTGGCAAAATTTGTAGTAGAAAATTGCTAAAAAAAGGACCGACCCCAAATTAGCAAGGAGGAAAAAATGGGTAACATTGTATTATTAGATGATTTAACAATTAATAAAATTGCAGCAGGCGAAGTAATAGAAAGACCTGCTAATGTAGTAAAAGAGCTAGTAGAAAACTCAATAGATGCTGGTGCAACTAATATAATAATCGAAATTAGAAATGGTGGAAAGTCTTTAATTAAAATAGTTGATAATGGTAAAGGAATTTCTGCTGATGATATTCCTTTAGCACTTGAAAGACATGCTACTAGTAAGATTAGAAAAGTTGAGGATTTGGAAAATACATATTCTATGGGGTTCAGAGGTGAGGCTTTAGCTAGTATTTCTTCAATTTCTACACTTACTATGATGACTAAGACTAAGGATGAAAATGGAACTAAGGTTATTGCAGAAGCTGGAGAGATTGTAAGTGTTGAAGAAGTTGGAGTGCCAGTTGGTACTACAATTATGGTTGAGAATTTATTTTTTAATACTCCTGTAAGATATAAATTTTTGAAAAATGATGCTACTGAATTTAAATATATAAAAGATTGGGTTCAAAAAGCAGCTTTATCCGAAATTAATGTTTCTTTCAAATTGATAAATGATGGTAAGACTGTTTTTCAAACAAATGGAAGCGGAAATATTAGAGATATTATTTATTTATTGTATGGAAAAGAAATTGAGAAGAACTTACTTGATGTTAATTATGAAAGTGATAATATTAAAGTTATAGGTGTGATTGGAAATACAACTATTGCTAGAGATAATAGAAAATGTCAAATTTTATTTTTGAATAATAGAAATATTAAAAATCAGATGTTGACCAATAGTGCTGACCAAGCATTTAAAGGAGCAACAGGTATAGGAAAATATGGATTTTTCATTTTAAATTTGGAAATGCCAGCAAGTTACTATGATGTAAATGTTCATCCAACTAAGATGGAAGTTAGATTCAAAGATGAAGATAAACTTTATAAAATATTTTATCATGCTATAAAAAGTGCAATGCTTAAAAGTGAATTCTTGGATAATTCAGGTGAGACTCAAAAAGAAGAGAAAGAAGAACAAAAAAGAGAAAAATATATTGAAAATGAATTAGAATTTTTGACAAATCGCGTTGAAACAAAAGCACCAGTTGAATTGATTAATAGAGAAAGTGAAAGAGAGATAGAATATCAATATGTGGGGATTTTATTTAGAACATATATTATTATTCAAATTGATGATGATATGTTCTTAATTGACCAACATGCAGCACATGAAAGAATATTATATGAACAAATAAAAGAAAATTATAAAAATCACATTCAAAATAATAGTCAATTAATGATTATGCCAGAAATTTTTAATTTGTCACATAAAGAAATGGAATTTGTAAAAATAAATATAGAGTTGTTTAAAGAAACAGGATTTGATATAGAGATTTTCGGAGAAAATTCTATTAAAATAAATGGAGTTCCAGATATCGAATATAAAGTAAGTAGTAGAAATATATTTTTAGATGTATTAGATGAAATGCTTACAAATGAGAGAAGTACAAGTAAAGATGTAGAAGAAAGATTTATTGCCACAGTTGCCTGCAAAGCTGCAGTAAAGGCACATATGGATTTAACAAGACAAGAGGTAGATAATTTAATTACAAGATTATTGAAATTGAAAAATCCGTTTACCTGTCCACATGGAAGACCAACTACTATAAAATTTAATAAAAACGAATTATTTAAAGATTTTAAGTAAATAAAAAAATGAACTAATTAAAAAATTCATAATTAGTTCATTTCTTATGATATAAAAATCTTGTAAAAAATTTTATATGAGGGATAATTATGTATTATAGTAATGGAAATTATGAAGCATTTGCAAAACCAAGAAAACCTGAAGGAGTAGATGAAAAATCTGCTTATTTAGTAGGTTCTGGATTAGCATCATTAGCAGCTGCATGTTTTCTTGTAAGAGATGGTCAAATGAAAAAAAGGCTTTATTAGTCGTGGCGGAAGGAAAATGGAGAATCACTTTGAATGTTTATGGGACTTATTCCGTTCTATACCTTCATTAGAAACAGAAGGGGCTTCTGTATTAGATGAATACTATTGGTTAATGAGTTGGACAATAAATAGACAACTACATTTCAAAGATCAACCAAAAGACCAATTGGTTGTATGGGTATATGGATTGTTTACAAATTTTATGCCAAGAACAGCAGGAGATAGACCAAAAGTTGTTCCAGAAGGATGCAGAAATTTTGCATTTTTAGGTCAATTTGCAGATACTGTAAGAGATACTGTATTTACCACAGATGGCTGCAAATATTGCTTTAAAATCAGGATTAAAAAAAGTTTCTGGTACGATTGTAGAAGAATTATTAGAAAGGTATAATTTGATATAATTTTAGCATATAAATTAAAAATTTTAATATATATGTAATATGAAAATACAATGTAATTTATCAGATTTGAAAATTGGACAAAAAGGGCGAGTATTAAGAATAGAAGGAACAAATAGAGCAATTAAGAGGCATCTTTTAGATATGGGAATAACAAAAGGAGTAATAATAACTATTAAAAAAATTGCACCAATGGGAGACCCTATTGATATAAGTTTAAGAGATTACGAATTATGTATTCGTAAAGAAGACTTAGCTAAGATAAAAGTTGAAGTAATAAACTAAGGAGGATGCAAAATGAAAATTGTTCTAGTTGGAAATCAAAATAGTGGAAAAACCACTTTATTCAATACTTTAACAGGAATGAATGCCAAGATTGGAAACTGGCCTGGAGTAACAATAGAAAAAAAGGTAGGAATTATAAAAAATACAGATTATGAGTTAGTTGATTTACCTGGCATTTATTCTTTAAGTCCATATAGTATAGAAGAAGAGGTCTCAAAAAGGTTTATATTAGAGGAAAAGCCAGATGTAATTATCAATATTATTGATAGTACATCGTTGGAAAGAAGCCTATATCTAACAACACAATTATTAGAACTTGATTGTAAAATAATAGTAGCTTTAAATATGGTTGATATATTAGAAAAAAAGGGATTTATTATAAATGAAAAAGAACTAGAAAGAAGTTTGCAGACTAAAGTTTTAAAGATATCAGCATTAAAAGGAACAGGAATAGATAGGTTGATTATTGAAATTGGAGAACCTAATAAAAAGAGAAATTTGAGTTTTTATGATGTACAAACAGAGCAAAAAATTAAACAAAAAGAGTCAGAATTACAAATTCCAAATAAAAGGTTTGTTGCAATAAAACAATTAGAAGAAGATAGTGAATTTGAAGAAATAATTGCAACAGAAAGATATGATTTTATAGAAAATATAAAAAAGAATGTAATAATAAAAAATGTAAGCAAATCACAAGAAAATATGTCAGATAAGTTGGACAAAGTATTTTTAAATAAGTGGCTTGCTTTTCCTATATTTGTTGGAATAATGTTTTATGTATATTATTTATCTGTGGGAGTTGTAGGTAGATTTACTGTGGATTTTATATCCCAAGCAATACAATACTTAAGCCAAAATGTTAGAGTATTGTTAGAAAATTTAAATGTATCAGAATGGATAAATAGTTTGATTGTTGATGGAATTATAGCTGGAGTTGGCTCAGTACTTGGATTTATTCCACAATTAATAATATTATTTACATGTATATCTGTTTTAGAAACAACAGGGTATATGTCAAGAATAGCATTATTGCTGGATAAAATTTTTAGAAAAATTGGGTTGAGCGGAAAAAGTTTAATCCCATTTATAATCGGTTCAGGCTGTAGTGTCCCTGGTATTATGGGAACACGAATTATAGAAAATTCTAATGAAAGAGAAATGACTACAATTCTAACTCCATTTATTCCATGTAGTGCTAAATTACCGGTAATTGCAATGTTTTCTGGATATTTTTTTGATAAATATTCTGGACTAGTCTCTGCATCTTTATACTTTTTGGCAATAACTATTATAATCTTAAGTGCAATGGTTATGAAAAAATGGATTTATAAAAAAAATAATAGTACATATATTTCTGAATTACCTGAATATAAGCTCCCTAGTGCTAAATATGTCTTTAAAGATGTATTTGATAAAACAATTTCATTTATAAAAAGAGCAGGAAGTGTTATTTTAATGTGTTCAATAATTATTTGGTTTTTACTTTCTTTTTCTTTTAAATTTGAATATGGAGTAAATGTTGAAAACAGTATACTTTCATGGATCGGAAGAGCAATTTCTTGGATATTTTATCCAATGCTAGGTGTTAACAGTTGGGGTGCAACAGTTTCTACTATTCAAGGACTTGCGGCAAAAGAACAGGTAATATCATCAATGACTGTAATTGCAGGACTTTCAGAAGAGGCAAGTGGACAAATTTTTAAAACAGGAATTTTTAGCTTTTTTACACCAGCTTCAGCATATGCTTTTATGGTATTTAATTTATTTAGTGCACCATGTTTTGGAGCTATTGGAGCACTGGAAAAGGAACTTGGAACATTTGAGAAAATGCTAAAAGTAGTTATTTTTCAAATTGTATTTGCATGGAGTTTAGCAGTATTGATTTATCAAGTTGGAAGTAGAATTGAAAATGGAAGCTTTAATATTTGGAATTTCATTATATTAGTAATCATAGGGTTAATATTTTTTATGTTAATAACTTCAAAACAAAAATGCAGTCAGTGTGAAGGATGTAGAAAATGTATTGATATGAAATGAAAAGCTTGAATTTGACGATGATTGGGAAGTATAAAAGAAGCACAAAAAATATTGTGCTTTTTTATTTTGTGTGCTAAAATAATGCTAGAAGAAAAAGAAGGAAGATAAATATGGAAAAACAAATACCACAATTTTTAAAAGATTTATTAATTGAGCAATATGGAGAAGAAATATCAGCCAAAATAGAAAATGGATATAAAGCTCAAAGACCAGTAACTTTAAGAGTAAATAATTTAAAAACATCATTGGAAAAAGCAAAAGAAAAATTAGATGAAGCTCAAATTGAATATGAAACTATTTCATGGTATGAAAAGGCTTTAATTATAAAAAATGTGAGAGAAGAAGAGATAAGAAAACTTGAAATATATGAGAATGGAGAAATATATTTACAAAGTTTGTCATCAATGTTGCCACCAATCATATTAGAACCAAAAGCTGGAGAAAATATATTAGACATGACAGCGGCACCTGGAGGAAAAACTACAGAAATAGCAGCATTAACAGAAAATAAAGCATATATAACAGCATGCGAAAAAAATAAAATAAGAGCAGAAAGATTAAAATTTAATTTACAAAAACAAGGTGTAAAATCAGCAAATATAATGGTAGAAGATGCGAGAAAATTAAGCGATTATTTTTCATTTGATAAAATCTTATTGGATGCACCATGTAGTGGAAGTGGAACAGAAAATATATTTGATAAAAACTTTAGCAAAGAATTAGTAGAAAGATCAGTAAAATTTCAAGAAGAATTACTAAGCAAAGCATTAAAAATATTAAAACCAGGTGGAGAAATGGTATATTCAACATGTTCTATTTTAAAACAAGAAAACGAGAAAGTTTTAGAAAGAGTGTTATCAAAAGGAAATGCTCAAATAGAGCCAATAACAGTACAAGATATTGAAATATTACCAAGTAAAATTGCAGGAACAATTACTGTGTGCCCAACAGAAAACTATGAAGGATTTTTTATAGCAAAAATAAAAAAATTAAGATAAATTTTAGGGGGAAATACAAATGATTCAAATTTTTGATATAAAAAAAGCAAAAAAGAATTTAATAAAAGTTAATGATAAAGAAGATTTAACAGAATACATAAAAGAAGCAAAGCTTACAAAAGAAGAAACATTAAAAAAATATAAAAGTAATGAAAATGGACTTACTGTAAAAGAAGCTAATCAAAGATTAGAGCAAAATGGAAAAAATAAAGTAGTAAAAGAAGATAATAAAAGTTGGTTTTATTTTTACTTAAATTCATTTAAAGACCAGTTCATTATTATATTAATATTTTTAGCAATAATAAATTTTTGCTTAGAGGATAAGCTAGGCTCTGCAATTATTGTTGCAATAGCATTTATTAGTGCTAACATTAGGTTTGTACAAGATTATTCGGTATATAAATTCAACAAGCAATTGAAAAATAGAATTACCTCAAAAACAAATGTAGTAAGAGGAAATAAAGAACAAGAAATTAGAGTAGAAAATGTAGTACTTGGAGATATTATAAGTTTGAATGCAGGAGCAATAATTCCGGCAGATGTAAGAATTATAGAAAGTAAAGACTTATTTATAAATCAATCAGTATTTACAGGCGAAAGTGCACCAATTGAAAAGAAAACAATATTAGAAGAAGAGGCAAAAGAAATATTTGATATAGAAAATATTTGCTTAATGGGAGCGAGTGTTATCAGTGGAAAGGCTACAGCAATAGTAATTAGAACAGGTTTTGATACATATTTAGGCAAAATGGGAAAAGAAATAGATGTAAAAAAAGAAAGTACTAATTTCGAAAAAGGCATAAAAAGTATTACTAATATGCTAATAAGATATATGATTGCGGTATGTTTAGTGGTATTAATAGTTGATGGAGTGATTAAAGGAAACTTTAATGAAGCAATTCTTTTTGCATTATCAGTAGCCGTAGGAATTACGCCAAGTATGTTACCTATGATTGTAAATGTAAATTTAACAAAAGGAAGCAAATCATTAGCCCAAAAGAAAACGCTAGTTAAAAAAATAGAATCAATTCAAAATTTAGGAGCAATTGATATATTATGTACAGACAAAACAGGTACTCTGACTGAGGATAAAATAACATTGCAAAAATATATAGACATTGAAGGAAAAGAAAATATAAACATACTGGAATATGCATATTTAAATAGTTTTTATGGAACTGGAATGAAAAACTTAGTAGATAGAGCAATTCTTACATATGGAAAACAACATCAAATAGAAGAAAAAATTGCAAAATACGAAAAAGTAGATGAAATACCATTTGACTATGAACGTAAGAAAATGAGTGTAATTGTAAAAAACGGTTCACAATATAGAATGATTACCAAAGGAGCACTAGAAGAAATAATAAAAAGTTGTACAAAAGTAAAAAGAAATGGTCAGTTAGAAGAAATTACACAAGAAATAATAGAAAAAGTAGAAGCAAAGGCAAAAGAGCTTGCAGAAACAGGAATGCAAGTTATAGCATTAGCAGAAAAAAGAGATTATCCAGGTGTAGATGTTTTAGACAGTTCATATGAAAAAGACATGACATTTATTGGTTTTATAGGATTTTTAGATCCTCCCAAAAAAGGTGTTGCAAATACACTTAATAAATTGCGTAAGATAGGTGTAAAAACAAAAATATTAACAGGAGACAATCCATATGCTACAAAAAATATTTGTAATTTAGCTGGGCTAAATGGAAATGACATCCTTTTAGGAACAGATATTGATAAATTGACAGATGAAGAATTAGCCAAACGAGTTGAAGAAGTAGATGTTTTTGCAAGATTAAATCCATTACAAAAGGAAAGAGTTGTTGCAACATATAAAAACAATGGACATGTAGTTGGATATATGGGAGATGGAGTAAATGATTCACCATCACTACATAAGGCAGATATAGGAATATCAGTAAATACAGCCACAGATATAGCCAAAGAAGCAAGTGATATAATTTTACTTGAAAGAAATTTAAATGTTGTTTATGATGGAGTAATTGAAGGAAGAAAAGTATATGGAAATATTATAAAATACATGAAAATGGCTCTAAGTTCAGACTTTGGAGATGTATTTAGTATAATGATAGCAAGTGTATTTTTACCATTTTTGCCATTATTACCAATTCAAATGCTAATCCAAGATTTTATATATGATTTTTCACAAATAGGAATACCATATGATAATGTTGATGAGGAATTTTTGAGAAAACCAAAAAAATGGAATACAAAAGGAATATCAAAATTTATGCAGGTTATGGGAATCACAAGTTCAATAATAGATGTAGTTTCATTTATTATATTCTGGTTTATTCTAGGATATAACGGAATAGAAAAACAAGCATATTTTCAAACAGCATGGTTTGTAACCTGTTTGATAACAGAATTAATGATTATCTATAATGTAAGAACAAGCAAAAAGCCATTTGTAGAATCACATGCATCAAAAAAATTAATGTTGTTGACTTTATTTTCAGGAGTATTAACAATTATAATGCCAATTTTATTACATGGTGTAAAATCATTTAATTTTGTAATTTTACCACCTGTATATTATTTGTATTTATTGGGATTAGTTATTGCATATTTTATAATTGTAAGCTTTATAAAGAAGATATATATAAAAAAGTATGGTGAATGGCTATAAAAGTATGAATGTATGTAATACACGATATACAGCCTAGTTAAACGAAAAGAGTGGGAAATATCTGAAAATTCAGATTTTTCACTCTTTTTCTATTGACAAATACGGGCAATATGTATTATAATGTTAACCGTAGTTAACATTTGGCAATATTATCAATTTAGATATGTTGTCAATAGAAGGAGAAGAAATGATATCAAAAGCATTAGAAGAATATTTGAAAACAATGTATGTATTAAAAAAGCAAAATGGAAACATTAGAGTAACAGACATTGCAAACAAAATGAATTGTTCAAAACCGAGTGTAAATAAAGCACTAAATAATTTAAAAGAAGAAAGTTTAGTAAAATATGAAACTTATGGAACAATAGAATTAACAGAGCAAGGAGAAAATTTAGCTCAAAAGATTTTAGAAGCATATGACATAGTTTACTTGTTCTTAAAGGATGTATTAAATTTGGATGAACAAGAAGCAAAAGAAGAAGCGGAAAAAATCAAATTAGTTACAACTGATGAAACCATAAATAAATTAGCTAAATATGTGCATAATGTTTTAGGGTTAAGAGAATTAAATTGTAATTATGATATAAATGAAAAAAAATGTAGGAGTTGTATAAAGAGGATGAAATCCCAAGCTTCAAATTAGGATGCGAAAAAAAGGACCGACCCCAAATTCGCATGCGCAAAAAAGGACCGACCCCAAATTCGCAAATTAGCAGAAAGGAAATGAAAAAATGAGTAAAGAATTATTAGAAATAAAAGATTTATATGTAAATGCAGGAGAGAAAGAAATTTTAAAAGGATTAAATTTAAAAATAAATAAAGGAGAGGTTCATGTAATAATGGGACCAAATGGTGCAGGAAAATCAACACTTGCAAATGTTATTTTAAACAATCCGGAATATACAAAAGTAAGTGGTTCAGTTGAGTTTGAAGGAGAAAATATTAATGATTTAAGTACAGATAAAATTGCTAAAAAAGGAATTTTTATGTCATTCCAATTACCAGAAGAAATACCTGGAATCTCAACAATGAACTTTTTGAAATATGCTAAAAATAAAGTAGCAGAAAAGCCAGTTAAGATATTTGAATTTAAAGATACAGTAAAAAAATATTCAGAAGAATTAAACATGAATTCAAAACTAATTGAAAGAAATTTAAATGTTGGATTTTCTGGTGGAGAGAAAAAGAAAAATGAAATTTTACAAATGCTTGTATTAAACCCAAAACTTGCAATATTAGATGAAACAGATTCAGGACTTGATGTTGATGCAATAAAAATTGTTTCAAAAGGTATTGAAATGTTCAAAAATGATGATAATGCAGTGCTAATAATAACACACAATACACGAATATTAAATCATTTAAAAGTTGATTATGTACATGTTTTAGTAAATGGACAAATTGTTAAAACTTCAACAGCTGAATTAGCTGAAGAGATTGAAGAAACAGGTTATGCACAATATAAAAAATAGAAAGGAAAGACAATGGCTAAAACTCAAATAGATGAAATAAATAGAAATATATATGATATAAAAAATCAAGATGATTATGAATTCAAGATGCAAAAAGGTCTAAGTAGAGAAATAGTAGAAGAAATCTCAAAAAGAAAAAATGAACCAGACTGGATGTTAGAAATAAGACTAAAAGCATTAGAAATGTATGAAAAGTTAGAACTTCCAACATGGGGACCAGATTTATCAGAGCTAAAGATGGACGAAATAGCAACATATGTAAAACCAAAAACAAATTTAAATAGTTCATGGGATGATGTGCCAGAAGAGATAAAAGACACATTTGATAAATTAGGAATACCAGAAGCAGAAAAGACTTCATTAGCAGGAGTAGGAGCACAATATGATTCAGAAGTAGTTTATCATAGCATGAAAGAAGATTTAATAAAACAAGGAGTAATCTATACAGATATGGAATCAGCTGTAAGGGATTATCCAGAAATCGTAAAAGAACATTTTATGAAATGTGTTCCAATAAGTGATCATAAATTTGTCGCATTACATGCAGCTGTATGGTCAGGAGGTTCATTTGTATATGTACCAAAAGGAGTGAAATTAGACATTCCTTTACAATCATATTTTAGATTAAATTCACCAGAATCAGGACAATTTGAACACACATTAATAATAGTAGATGAAGGTGCAAGTTTACACTTTATAGAAGGATGTTCAGCACCAAAATATAATAAAGTAAATTTGCATGCAGGATGTGTTGAATTGTATGTAAAAGATAATGCATATTTAAGATATTCAACAATAGAAAACTGGTCAAAAAATATGATGAACTTAAATACTAAAAAAGCAATAGTAGGAAAAAATGCACAAATAGATTGGGTAACAGGTTCATTTGGATCAAAAGTTTCTATGTTATATCCAATGAGCATATTAAATGGAGAAAACGCAAAAACAGAATATACTGGAATTACATTTGCTGGTGGAGGACAAAACCTAGACACAGGATTTAAAGTAATCCATAATGCACCAAATACATCATCAGTAGTAAATTCAAAATCAATTTCTAAAGATGGTGGAGCATGTACTTATAGAGCATTAGTAAGAATAAATGAAAATGCCAAAAATTCAAAATGTAGTGTAAGTTGTGAATCACTTATGTTAGATGATATTTCAAGATCTGACACAATACCAGTAAATGATATTAGAACAGATGAAGTAGAATTTTCACACGAAGCTAAAATAGGAAAAATTAGTGATAAGGCAATATTTTACTTAATGTCAAGAGGATTAACAGAAGAAGATGCAAAAGCAATGATTGTAAGAGGATTTGCATATCCAATTTCAAAGGAATTACCAGTAGAATATGCAGTTGAAATGAATAATTTAATAAATCTAGAGTTAGAGGGGGCAATTGGATAATGGAAAAATTAAAAGTAAATGATACACCAGTTAGAACAGCAAGAAATTTTAAAATAAACAATATAGAAGTTGAACTAGAAATTCCAGAAAAGATTGCTGAATTTAAAAATGTAGAAATTATTAATGAAAAAAGTACTATAGATAGCGAAGTTTCAAACTTACCTTTAACATATGGAAATGGTAAGATTTTAGAAGAATTGAATTATGAAACTGCAAACAGCAAAATAAGAATACAAACAAGTAGTAAAAAAGAAAATATCAAAATAAGATACAATTTTGATGATAATAATGTAAATTTAATAAATCAAATAGAAATAGTTGCAAATGGTGATACAAATGTAATTATTGAATATAAATCTCAAACAGTTCAAAAATGTTTACACAACGGAATTATCAGAACAATTGCAAATGAAAATGCAAAACTTAATGTAACAGTTGTAAATTTATTAAATGAAGAATCAGATAATTTTGAAGCAATAGAAAATAAATTAGAAAAAAATTCAACAGTAAATTATACAATTATTGATATTGGGGGAAAAACTAGCGTTTCTAATTATTATTCAAACATAATTGGAGAAAATGCAGACAATGATTTGAAATCAATCTATTTAGGTATTGGTGAACAAAGAAAAGACATCAATTATATTGCTGAATTAAGAGGAACAAAAACTAATATAGATATTGATGTACAAGGAGCTTTAAAAGACGAAGCTAAGAAGAACTTTAAAGGAACTATTGATTTCAAAAAAGGTTCTAAAAAAGCAAAAGGAAATGAAAATGAATACTGTATGCTTTTATCTGATAAGGCTAAATCTATTGCATTACCAATGCTTTTGTGTACTGAAGAAGATGTAGAAGGTAACCATTCTACTGCTTCAGGTAAAGTTGATGAAAAACAATTATTTTACATTATGACTAGAGGTATTAGTTACAAAGAAGCAGTTAAATTGATTGTTAAGTCTAAGTTTAATAAGATTATTGAGAGGATTTTAGATGAAGAGTTGAAAGATGAAATTTTAGGTGAGATTGATAAGAGGTTAGATTAATAGAAAGGATTTCTAAATGAAAGTAGAAGAAATAAAAAAAGATTTTCCATTGTTAGAAAATCGTAATATAGCATATTTAGACAGTGGGGCAACAACGCAAAAACCAATACAAGTAATAAAAGCAGTAGAAGAGTTTTATGAAAAAAACAATGCAAATCCACATAGAGGAGCATATACATTAAGTATAGAAGCAACAGAAGAATATGAGAACACAAGAACAAAAATTGCAGAATTTATAAATGCAAAACATAGAGAAGAAATAATATTTTCAAAAAATGCAACAGAAAGTTTAAATTTAATTGCATATTCATATGGAATGGACAACCTAAAAAAAGATGATGAAGTAGTAATATCTATAATGGAACATCATTCAAATTTAGTGCCATGGCAAAAAATGACAAAAGCAACAGGAAGTAAATTAAACTATATGTACATTAATGAAAATTTCGAACTTTCAGATGAAGAAATTGAAAGTAAAATTACAGATAAAACCAAAATAGTAGGAATTGCCCATGTTTCAAATGTTTTAGGAACAATAAATAATGTAAAGAAAATCATAAAATATGCACATAAAAAAGGTGAAATTGTAATTGTAGATGCATCACAAAGTATTCCTCACATGAAAATTGATGTACAAGATTTAGATGCAGATTTTTTAGTATTTTCAGGACATAAAATGTTAGCTCCTTTAGGAATTGGCGTATTATATGGAAAAAGAGAAATTTTAAATAAAATGACACCCTTCCTAATGGGTGGAGATATGATCGAATATGTTTATGAACAAGATACAACATTTGCACCATTACCAAATAAGTTTGAAGCAGGAACACAAAATGTAGAAGGTGTTGTAGGCTTAGGTGCAGCAATTGATTATATTCAAAAAATTGGGTATGATAAAATACAAGAACTTGAAAATGATGTAGTATCATATGCAAGACAAGAATTATCAAAATTAGATTACTTAACATTATACATGACGCCAAATAAAGAAAATCATTCAGGAGTAATATCTTTCAACATAAAAGGTGTTCACCCACATGATGTTGCGAGTATCTTAGATTCAGAAGGTGTTTGTGTACGTTCAGGAAACCATTGTGCACAACCACTTATGAGATTTTTAGGTATTGATTCAACATGTAGAGCAAGTTTTTATTTTTACAATACAAGAGAAGATGTAGATAGACTTGTTCATGCTTTGAATAAGGCGTACGATATGTTTAAGAAATTTATAAAATAGCGAAAAAAAGTTCGATAAAATATTGACAATTACTACCAGTGATGATATAATTCGTGTAGTGTGTTTGAATAAATGAGTACCGAATTCTGGCATAAGTGCATAGATTGGTGAGCAACTATGCTATATGCTTGCTAATCTATGCATTTATGCTAATTATGGCTTAAATGTAAATTACAAAAGAAGGAGGTGTCTCTACTATGGAATTAATAGAGCATCTATTAATGAAATTAGTCTCTTTTGGAGGAATCGGATTTTTGATACATATTTGTTCAAGAAACAAGTACATATTCAAATATAGTTCTGAAAAAAGAAAAATTGAGATTTATCCAAACGAGGATAAATCCCAAAACAAAACACACTTGGATAAAGAGGTTTAACCTCTTTATCTTTTTATAAATATATATTAACACATCAAAAAAAATATGTCAAGAAAGAAAGGTAAAAATATGGAAGATTTAACAGATGTATATAATGACTTAATAATGGA
>ULYB01057731.1_pt1 | contig 47131 bp, 68 predicted proteins | sample 1961761 | NCBI WGS metagenome assembly ULYB01 (sample SAMEA4835852, study PRJEB28245) | human gut metagenome | biome: gut microbiome; material: fecal sample | place: Denmark | collected 2008
ACGCTCCGCAGGAGCAGTTTTGCGAATTGGGGCTCTGCATCATTACCGAGATTATCGAATCCTAATACAATCTCGCACCTTCCATATCTCCGGTCATGCGGAAGATGGCCCACTCTGCGATATTTACCGCATGGTCGCCCACTTTTTCCAAATACTTTGCCATCATCAGATAATCCACCACACGATCCGCATCCAGGCTCTGCTCTCTGATAGCCTGCATCATTCCCGTTTTGACTTCGTTGAAGAGATCATCTACCACATCATCATGTTCTACTACTTTTCTTGCATTTGCCTCATCACCTTCCACAAATGCCTCCACCGAATTGTGGATCATCTCCTTGGCTTCTTCCATCATCTCTAGCAACAGATGTTCCTGTTTTCCTTCGGGATTCATGTTGCCCATACGCAGGTACAGTTCCACAATATCTGCCACATGGTCTCCGATCCGTTCAATATCCGGTACCACTTTCAGCGCTGCGGATACCAGACGCATATCTCTGGCCACCGGCTGCTGTCTGGTCAGCAGGCTCAGACACATAGCTTCTATACTTCGCTGCATATCCACCATGGTATGATCTGTATTCAACAGCGTCTTCAGAATGTCTTCTTTGTTCTCACGAATTCCATACGCCATACGGTCATAACTGATCTCCGCATGCTCTCCCATCTCAGATACTTTATTTTTCAAAGTCTCAAGATCCTGTTCAAATAATACTCTGGGTGACATCTCCCATTCCTCCTATCTTCTCATCCAAAATCATCCAAACCGTCCGGTGATGTAGTCTTCTGTCCGTTTGTCCTGAGGTCTTGCAAAGATCTCGGAGGTTGCATTTTTCTCTATGACTTCCCCTACCAGGAAAAATGCGGTGTCATCCGACACACGGGCTGCCTGCTGCATATTGTGGGTTACGATGACCACGGTGTATTTTTTCTTCAGTGTCTCCATCAGTTCCTCGATCTTTAGCGTGGAGATCGGGTCCAGTGCGGAGGTGGGTTCATCCATCAAAAGTACCTCCGGAGATACTGCCAGTGCTCTGGCAATACACAGTCTCTGCTGCTGTCCACCGGACAGTCCCAACGCGGATTTGTGCAGGCGATCCTTTACCTCTTCAAAGATAGCGGCACCCTGCAGAGAACGCTCCACGATTTCATCCAGTTCCTTTTTATTCTTGATGCCGTGCAGTCTGGGACCGTAGGCGATGTTGTCATAAATGGACATGGGAAAAGGGTTGGGCTGCTGGAATACCATGCCGACCTTTTTACGAAGCAATGTGATATCCACCCGCTTATCGTAAATGTCCTCTCCATCCAGAATTACTTTTCCTTCGACTCTGCAGCCGTCCACCAGGTCATTCATCCGGTTCAGGCAACGTAGAAAAGTAGATTTGCCGCAGCCGCTGGGACCGATAAATGCGGTAATGGCGTGGTCTGCGATCTCCATATTTACATCTTTCAGTGCGTGGTTCTCTCCATAATGGAGATTTAAGTTTTCCACGGATATTTTACTGTTAGCCATATATTTTCTCCTTCTTGTGATTTCTCTTACTCTCGTCTCAGCTTATTCGCCGCCAGCTTGGTCAGGAGGTTCAGGATCAATACGATAATGATCAGAACACAACCGATACCGAAAGCATTATCATACTGTCCCTTCTGCATCTGTAAATACAATTCGATGGTCAGAGTACCACCAGACTCCATGGCCTTGTGAGCCAGCTTTGCCAGATTGTCTCCGAAAACTCCGGTGAACTTCGGCAGCTTGTAGTCGCTTCCCGCAGTGAACAACAGAGCCGCAGACTCTCCCACGATACGTCCCAGTGCCAGAATGATACCGGTGACGATACCTGGCATGGAAGACGGCAGAAGGATCGTCCGGATCATATGCCATTTCGTGGATCCCATTCCCAACGCACCGGTACGATAACTGTCCGGCACGGTGCGCAATGCTTCCTGCGTATTTCTTGTGATCAGGGGCAGCACCATCAGTGTCAGGGTAAAGGAACCGGTGAGCAGTGAATAGCCGAAGCCCAAAGTCTCTCCGAAAAAGATCATACCGAACAGGCCGAAAATAATAGAAGGAATACCGGACAGTGTCTCCGTGGTGAACTCAATGATGGAGACCAGCTTGCCGGGTTTTGCATATTCATTCAGATAAATGGCACTTCCCACGCCGATGGGGGTCGCGATCAACAGAGTGATCACGATGATGTACAGGGTATTCAACAGGTTGCCCGCAATACCGGTGGTCTGCTTTCTGGCACTGGTCACCGTCGTTAAAAATGCCCAGTTAACGGTGCGGATGCCCTTTACGAAGACATACAGGATAATTCCCAGTAAAAGTGCCACCGCCAGTGTGGCAGAGACATAAATGGCTGCCAGCAAAAGCATGTCTGTGGGGCGTTTTCTTTTTACATATAAGGTGTCCTTATTCATTGTCATCCGCCCCCTTTTTCAGTATTTTATTCAATACGATATTGATGATCATAATAAATACAAACAGCACCAGTCCGATGGTGAACAGCACCTGTCTGTGCAGTCCGGAAGAATATCCCATCTCGCTGACAATAGCTGTGGTCAGGAATCGCACGGAGTTAAATGGCAACGGCACATTGACGCTGCTACCGGATACCAGTGTGATCGCCATAGCCTCGCCGATGGCACGTCCCACTCCCAGAACGATAGCCGTCACGATACCGGATTTTGCTGCCGGAAGGATGGAGCGGAAAATAGTCTGTACATGGGAGGCTCCCAGGGCCAGAGAGGAGGATTTGATTCCTGCAGGAACCGCCCGGATGGAAGTCTCACTGATATTGATCACAGTGGGCAGGATCATGATCGCCAGTACGATCACGGCTGACAGCAGGTTTGCACCGCCGGTGAACTGGTGTGTCGTGGATCCCTGGAAGATCAGTCTTTCTAATTTATACATGAGAGGATTCAGTAAGTAGATTCCTAACAGTCCGTAGATAACGGAAGGGATGCCAGCTAACAGCTCTACCGCAGGCTTTACAATGGCAGCTAAGGGTCTGGGTGCCACCTCTGCCAGGAATACTGCCGTCAGCACGCCGATGGGCACACCAAGCAGGATAGCCAGCGTCGTACCGACGATGGAAGTCAGGATAACCCACAGAATACCGAATTTCGGATCTGCCGCCGTTGGCATCCATTCCGTGCCGAACAGGATCTCTCCCAGACCTACTTTCATAATAGCGGGGGTACCGCTGATGATCATATATAAGGTGATAGAAACTACCGCCAGTACGGCGAAGAAGGCACAAATGGTAAATACTATTTGTGCCACAGTTTCAACGACCGCTCTATTTTTTCTGTTTCCCATTACGGAAGCGTGTGTTCCACTATTCATCGCTTTTTTCCTTTTTCTGTGTCGGGCTATTATTTTACTGTGATCAGACCAACTTCGGAAGCAACCTGCTGTCCTTCGTCACCCAGTACAAAATCGAACCATGCCTGTACCAGATCGTTCTGCTCGGAGATCTCACCCTTGGTAGCCATTACGAAGGGTCTGCTCAGGAAATAGTTACCGGCCTTGATATTCTCTGCGGTAGCTTCTACACCTTCCAGGGAAAGTGCCTTAACACTGTCATCCAGTGCATCCAGGGAAGCGTATCCGATAGCTCCGGGAGTAGATGCCACTTTTGCGATTACTGCACCGGTGCTATCCAGTTCGTTTGCATATTTGCAGCCGTCTACCAGATCAACCAGCTCTTCGAACGCGCCTCTGGTACCGGAACCTGCCTCACGACCGATCACGATGATAGGCTCATCTGCACCGCCAACTTCTTTCCAGTTGGTAACTGTGCCATTGTAAATGTTGGTCAACTGCTCTTTGGTCAGATCTGCTACTTCGTTAGCAGGGTCTACACATACTGCAATACCATCGATAGCTACTACGTTCTCTACAACGCCTGCTGCCTTTTCCTCATCCTTTAAGCTTCTGGAAGAGTTACCGATATCTGCGGTTCCATTGGTTACAGCTTCGATGCCCGCGCCGGATCCCACGAACTCAGCGGTTACGGTTACATCAGGATATTCTTCCATGAAAGCTTCGCTCAGTGCATTGGCTAATTTCTCCATAGAAGTACTTCCTACCATGGAAATGCTGCCGGACAGATCTGTGGTGGTCTCAGCGGGTGCAGCTACGCTGCTCTCTGCTACGGTGCTCTCTGCAACGCTGCTTACTTCTGCGGAAGATGCTGTGTTTGCTGCATCTGCTGCAGTGTCACTGTTGCCGCAGGCTGCCAGACTCATGGCAAATAGAATACATGCTCCTACCAGAGCTAATCCTTTACTGTGTCTTACTCTCATAATAATGTTCCTCCATGTTGTTTGTTTTTTCTTGATTACAAGGACATACTAGCATGAAGGAAATTCACATAATATCGCAGTACGGTAAGATATTTGTAAGGTTTAAGTAAAATCATGAATGTAGTGTGGGCTGAACACTCTCCAGAATTCCATCAGCAATGGCACGGGCGATCTCATCGAACCGGCTGTCGAAGAGTTCGTTGTCTGCATCCGTATTGATAAATCCAACCTCCACCAGCACCGCCGGCATATTCGTGCTGTTTAACACCACCAGATTCGGCCGCTCGTTTACTCCCAGATTCACGAACCCCACCTGTTCCAGTCTGGCATTGATATTGTACGCCATCCGGGCCGCCGCCCCGTAGCGGTTGTAGACCAGACTCTCCACGCCACTGTACTGGTTCGGATAAGGACTGGAATTCCGATGGATCGAGACAAAATAGTCTCCTCCCACCTCGTTTCCCTCCTGTGCTTTCTGGTACGGGGACTCGTAGACATCCGTGGTTCTGGTATAATACACATCCACTCCATTTTCCTCCAAAATACTCCCCACCGCCAGTGTCAGCGCCAGAACATCCTCGCTTTCCTTTCTTCCATTATATGTGGCCCCCGGGTTCGCACCACCGTGATTGGAAATACGGCTACTATTATTTTTATGTTTGTATAGTAAATGGCAAGTTACCTAAGCTAAAACGTATATATTATGATGCACCGCCCACCACACCGGATACCTCAGAACGCACAGTAACACTATATGAAGATTGCAGTAACATATCTTTGTTTTTAGTGCAATATCAGTATCTTGGTGTATATGGGTGCATCGCCACAATGTTATGTACAAAATCCACGACCGCAGAAATTAAGGTAGGAGACACTACCACCAAGGCATCAGTCAGGTTTGTGGATGCTAATACATGTGCAATAAAAAATACAGACAGTGGCTATGGAATCAATGTATTTGGGATATGGCTCTAAATCCGATTCTCATAATATGACTCAAAAAAATTAATTTACACATTGCATACCAAACACAGCCTGAATTATTGGAGCAGTTACACTTGTAACAGTACTATCTATAACATCCACACGGCAAATATAAGCATCAGAAACATAGACATATTTCAGTGCTGGATCAAAAGAGACCGTAAAAAATAACTCATGTACGGCTGTACCATTATACAGGCAAATACTATCCATCATTTGTTTACTGGCAGGTCGTAAGTACTCTCTGGAAAATAATGCATTGTTTATTGATTGATCCTTAAACTGTATTTTCAACACATCGTAATCAGTAAAATTGATAGTATGATTTTTTTGTTGTTCATTTAGTGGTATAAGCATGTTATGCAACTTGCCAGTAATCGAAACAAAAAAAGGCGGAAGACAACCTTTTCTTGTCCTCCGCCTTTTTGTCAGTTATAAAATTCCGCCTGCAGGCTGTTATATCCAGCCTTGCCATCGACTGTGAGATTAAGCTTTTTCTGCAATTTGATTGTCTCCGCTCTGGCAGTCTTTCCGTACCGTCCATCTGTATCCTGATTACTGCCAAGGATCTCGTTGCAACGTGTCTGCCACCATCTGACCACCTCACCTGTAGAACCCACCTTATATGTAAGCCCTACGCGCTTGGCCTGTAAGCATATCTGCCTACGAACATACTGTGTGTTCTTGCCGTCCTTGCCATCCTCTGTGAGCTTACGACCGTATGCATCCCTGTATCCGTCTGCGTTGGCAGCCTTCTGGAAGTTTTTGATATTGATATTGCAACTTTCCTCGCGTTGCGCCGGAACAGATACCATTTCAAAGTCGGTATAAAAAATGTTGATGTCACATTTTCCACTGATCCCGGGAACAGATCCTGAAGAAGTGTATTGCCAAATATCTGCAAGGTTCAGCTCTGCTTCCGTCAGGCTGGTACCGTATCTGGCATACCAGACATATACTTTTTCCAGTGCTGCAACGATCTTATCCATGTCAAAGTAATTTTTGAGGTAGTCCCTGTTAGTGTAAATCACCGGAACATGTCCTCTTTCCTTTACTCTGGACAGGAAAGCAATCGCCATGTTTGTGGCCAGATCTTTTGTAATGTTCACGCCCTTCGTTCTGGCGTACCTTACGGTATCATATTCGAGATCATACGCGACCGGACATTTTTGCCAGTACTTTTCCACCTGATCACAGCAATAGTCCGCTTCATTTTTTGCCATAAGTACTGATAAGGCATACGAAAACCAGTAAATGACAGCTGCCACTCCCAGATTAAAGCATGCCAGCGCATTTCTTACATACATCTGGTCTACATTATTTTTCCCATAACCGGCTCTGATGCCGATACGCTTATAGCCAGCATCACGCACCTTTTTGATGTTTACGGTACCGTTGTGCTTGGAAATGTCAGGTCCTTTATATAATTCCTGTTTCATTTTATTCATCTTCCTCCTGTACTTCTTCCGCCAGTTTTGCTTTATCCTCTACCTGCTTTTTAATATATTTTACGACCGGCATAAGAAAAGGCGGCATATTTACTCCGATATCAATCAGGTTTTCGAGGATGCTGATCATTTCGTTTACAACCAGCCATACAGCGACAAACGTTGCCACCACAAATGGGATTGTGATTCCCAATCCCATACATTCGGCTGCGTACTGGATCAGGATATCCATAAATGATCCCACTATGATCAATAGCCACATTCCAATCTTTTTAAAGATACCCCGGATGCTCTTATAGCTGCTGATTCCTCCGTCCTGCCGGTACTTTGCCGCCAACAGTCCGGTGGCATAATCAATCAGATTGCACCCTACCAGTAAAAATACGGGGATTGCCAGGATCCCCAGCCAGCTCATTAGCACTGTAATAGCTGTTACTACCGTTGCTTTTACTTTGTCCATAATATAGACCTCGCTTTCTAAAATATAAGAGCCGGCTGCCTCCTGTAATGGAAGAAATCGGCTCTTGGCTCAATGGTTTCTATGTAATTGTTTGGGATATAGGACCGTCTCTTGCTCTCATAGGCTGTCTCCTACTCTGCTGTCAATTCTGTCAGCTGAGCTTCCAGTTCATTAATCTGATCCCGGAGAGCCTGTCTCTCGGCGTGGACAGTCTCCATATCATACTCCGTCTGTTCTCCCAGCAGAGTATACTCATAGGTTTTTATTACCTTATAATCGCTTGCGGCAATCCGTTTTTTCAGGTCATTGATCTGTGCCGTCACCTGCCGGATCTGTGACTGTCTGGACATTTCCTCCAGTTCTTCCTCGGTGGGAGGTTGCACCGGTGCAACTTCCGGTTCTGCGTAGACGGATCCGTCATCGGAGAGTTCGTACCAGCCTTCGCCTTCTCGGTACAAGGTGGTGTAGGCTTCGTACTCGCCGTTATCAAGCGGGTACTTACAATCTGGATCCAAATAGAGACGGAAGCCGTCAGTGTTGACTTCGAGTTTATCTCCATCATCTCCGGTGATGCGAATTACATGGGGACTTTTCTCTGCTACAATGACATGCTGTATGGTCTTTTTGTTTTTATACTTTATATAACCCATAAGGGCTCCTTTCTGGCGCTCTTGTGGCTGTGCCCGCCATGTGATTATCTGGTTACTAATCTCCTTCCATCATTCACTCCTTCGGTAAATGGCAAGTTAGAAATAGAACAAAGATATTACACTGAAACATCTCCTGGCATTAACGTGAATTCAGCATATATAAAAAGTTTTGGTTTGCGAATTAATAAAGCAGGAAATATTGTATTGGTCAATGGCTACATTGTATTTAATGCTCCTGGCCTAAATATAAATGATGTAATTACAGGACTACCATTTCCGTCCACATTACAATGCGATTTTGTTGTTGCAGACTATGGTAACGGAGAAACAGGTGTCATGAAGTTACAAAACGGGTCTGTGCTTATGGTAGCATCATCTATTCAGCCAAATATGGAGTATAACACTAATTTTGCTTATGTTATTGTTTAAACATATTATTATTTAGAATGCAATGTATACATAATCAGGTAGCGTAAATAATCAGTACATCATAATAGATATCCCCTGTAAAATCTTTCGATGTACCGTAAATATCTGTACCATAATGGCTTAATGTTATGTCTACTGTGCATCTGGGTGTAAGTAACATCCCAATGAATGTACAACCATTTGGTATTACATGGTCAAATCTACCGAAATTTGTTGTGGTGCCACCAACAACATGACCAGACCATGTGTAGTAAGCTATTTTGATATTCGGGCTACTATTAACAAATGCGTTTGTTAACTTGCCATTTACAGTATTAAACCCATCCTGTACCGCCTTGGCATTTACGAGATAATCTGCTATGGCGGTACCGGCCATCAGATCACTATACGATGTGATGGTCTGCATAAAGGCAGCTGCTGCCAGGTCGGCTAGCCACTTCTTGATTTTGCCAAACATGGTCTTGTGCGTGTCTCCAGTCATGATGTTTTGTCTGCTGGATGTCTGAGTAAACTCCACTACATTGTCTCCGGAGTTTCCCGTTTTATCTAACTTCTTAGCAAGATCCGCCTCGATTTGCCCCACTACAGTACCCTCAATGCAGGTATCTGCAAACTTTAAAAACTCATTCACTGCATCCTGGTACTGCGTAAAGATATTATCCGTATTAATCTCCGTAAACGGCACTGCCAGTCCACATACCTCGGTATTAAGGCGCTGGTCCGTGATGTTCTGTTGCTGGATTTTAATCACACCTGCTGCCACATAGATATCAGCCACCACGTAATCTTTATATTCTTCTGTCCGACGGCACTCCGGTGCAACCGGCTCATAAGACGGCGTGCCCTTCTGCAGTGTATAATGTATATCTCTGTCGTCCTTGCTCCAGGTGGCAGATATTCTGTCGATTCTTCCCAGTACTCCATCTGCAGGATCTATACTGATAATAATATCTCCGCTGTTGTCATAACGGTACCCTTCAATTATCATTTTTCCTGCTTTCAGCGTCACCGTCATATCTCCATTTGCAATGACCTGCAGGTTGGTCGGGTCTTTCATAAAAATACCGGATGATATAAACGCCCGAAAATATCTGGCAAAATCATCTGCTACATATACTTTATCAAATCCTTTTTCTGTTTCTTCTGCGTCAAAAGGGAAGCTTTTTTCTGTTTCCTGTGCCATGACCTTACTCCTTTGCCTTTATCAAATTAATCAGTGTTGGTACATCGTCACCCAACGTTATCACGTAGGATGCTTCTGTCTTTGAATAGCCCTTTTGGATTACCTTTACCTGTGTATCAACAGTAATTCCCCACTCCGTATCTGCGCAGGTAACGTAGTCTCCCAACTCAAATTTCATTGCTTTTTCTTTGTTTATTTTTACTTCAAATGCTTTTGCGATGTAGTAGGCCGACATCTTTTCAAGTCCTTTTTGCCTAAGCTGTTCCCTCAGTACTGCATCTGTGATTCCGTTCTCAGAATAGCCAGCAGCATTGTAAAACATTTCATATCTGTCGAGTCCCGATCCTGATCCAACTGTCACGAGTACCCTGTCTGTATCTTCTCCCGGACCGCCCACGAGGCAGACGTTATTGTAATTTCCTTCATCTTCGTTATATTCCTGCGTAAATACATTTTTAAATTTTCTCGTAAAAATGCAGGGGTGCTCTGTCCCCTGCGTTCGGTTGGTGCCTCTGTATACCTCAAACACCAGTTTTTTTCTTGCATAATCCAATCTGAGCCGATATCCCAACTCTGTAGTCTTTGACATATCTGTCAGAGCTTCCTGCAGATTGTCGTGCGTGATCTGCTTCTCCACCTCATCCATGTTAAAATTCTGTAACTCTCCCAGTTCGATCAGCGGCATCCTTCGTGCCTCATCTTCTGGAGTTATGAGCTGCTCTTTGACCATCTGCCTCATCAGCTGTTCTGGTGTTCCCTTCATTATCATTTTTTTCCAAATGATTCTCTGTCGGAAATATCTTGTTACCATGTATCCTTGTACTGTAATCGTCTGTTGCCCGTATTTGTTCAATTTTAATGTCTTGCGCGTGATAACCGCTGGTTGTACCTCGTCCGTTTTGTATAACAGGTAGCCTCGCTGCAACAATTTGTTCATTTTTGCCGTAAACACAAACACCGCTTTTATGTATCCCGGTTCGTGCACCTTTTCCGTCCACAGGATACTATCGTATGTCGAAATAACACCCACAATATTTAATTCTCTGTTCAGTATGTATATTTCCATGTTTATACCCCCGGATATCTGTTATAAAACTGGATTCTTGTTTCGAGGTAATTTTCACCGGCATCAGCAGCATACCTGAAGAGATTATCTCCCGGATCGAGTTCCAAGAATGTATCTCCGCCGCCTGCGAGATCAATCTTGCCAATGTAATCTTCGGATACACCGTTTTTTACCTTTGTTACCGTATTATCCTGTCCTGTTTGGATTACTATCTTTTCCCCCGCTCCCATTGTGCACAGAAGCTTGATAAATGTACGCTTATTTACATCAAATAGTTGTGGATTTTTAACCACCCCTCCTGCTATAAACGTAATCTGCATACCTACTTTAATGCTAGATCTGTTATACACCTTAGCAATCAAAGAACTACTTTTAATTCCAAATGTCACTCCCTGACTTTTAGGAATCACCAACGGAAAATGGAATCCTCCTATCACGTTTGCCACCGCAATCAGCGTCTCTGTCTGATCTCTCCAGTACGGATCCGTCGCCACCAGACTGACGCTATATTGTTGCACCGGTGCAACATCTGTAAAATCAAACTTAGGGCTCTTTTCGGTGATGGCATTTATCACCCGATTGATGCCACCATAATAATGTGTCACTGTCAGCTCTTTTTTGGGTACAAATAGACTCTGCAGCTTGTCCCGCAACAGTTGCATTTGTGCCGTTGTGTATGCCTGGATCTGTCCGGTAATCTCCATTTCTCTCGGCAATACATAACTATTGATCAGAGTGGCACCATCCTGGTCAAATCCCTGCGATTTTACGTGCTCAATCTCCAGCCTGTCGAATCCCGTGGTCTTCTGCACCGTATAAGGTGCAGCGGTCAGCTCTACTGATGTAGATCCATTGCTTATAATAATTTTGCGGTCTGTTACCATGTTTGCGCTGCCTCCTGTTGAGATTCTTTTATTCTACGGGCTGTCTCGATTGGATCGTCCGTCGGTGTATAAAAATTGATCTCATTGTTAATTTCAATACGTTTTTCTGTACTATTATTGGTAACTGTCTGCCCCTGATCCGGTATAATATTTGCACTCGGCAAAGACATAGCGATCACATTATCAATATCAGCCATTGTTTCTTTCCAGCCTGCAATGTATCCCTCTCCGGACATTTCACCCATATATTCAAACTTTTTTGACGGGCTATGTATATCCAGTTCCCTTCTCGCTGCTTCTACCGCATTTCTGGCCATCCGTTCTACCGCACTTACCACAGATGAGCTTCCGTCATTAATGCCCCTTGTCAATCCATCCGGTATCCTATGTCCAATTTCTTCCCATGTTGCTGTGTTGATATTCCCTCCAGCTTCCAAGCTTCTTCTTGCAATTTCTTCTACTGCGCCAACTGCTGATGTGCTTCCGCTGTTAATTCCACCAGCTATTCCTTCCGGGATTCTCCGTCCTACTGTTTCCCATGTTGTGACATTAATGCCGCCTGCAGCATTCACAGCATTTTGAGCAATTCTTTGTACTGCATTTACAACCGATGTATTTCCTTTGTTAATTCCACTGGTTATACCCGTCGGAATTCTTCGTCCTATTTCTTCCCATGCCGCCAAACTAAGTTGTGTCCTGCTGTTTGTGAGGATAGTCGTACAGAGTGAATTAATCGTAGATATCACTTGCTGCCTATGGTTTCCTATTCCTTTTATCAACCCTTGGTCAATATTTTCTCCGATTCCCTCATACACTCTTGATGGGCTATGTATGTCCAGTGCTTCTTTCGTAGCCTTTACTGTATCGTTTGCCATATTTCCCGCTTGTTCTGCAACCTTCTGAGAATTTTCCTTTATCCCTGTTTTAAACCCTTCAGCCGCCCTTTCACCCGCCATTTGGTATGACTGCATTATGCTCGATGTTGTTTCATCAGGCAAACTCATAGCCTGCGTAAATAGATTGTTTGCTTTGTCCAGCTCTTCATCTGTCATCTGTACAAATGTTGCCACATATCCGGCGCCCTCCGGCCCCAACTCAGCCAGATGCTGCAGTAGTCCCTGATTAACACCCCGGTCTGCGAGCAATTCCATGTTTTCGGCCCATTGTGTGATGCCATCGATCTGAGACTGCATGTTGTTAAGCAGTTCTGTGGTAGATAATTGTGTGCCCTGTTGGAACTCTGCGAATATATCTAGTTGCCCTTTTACCGCCTCTTGTACGGTATCATACATATCCTGGAGTGCCTGCTGCGCCTCTTGGGACATTCCCGTTATCTGACCGCCAGCTTCTGCAGCTGCATCTCCCAGTTGTCCGGTTGCTGCAGCCGTATTATAGATTCCCTCATTTTCAGATATATAGTTATAACAAAACTCATATTCTTCTGACAGGCTCGTAATACTGTCATTTGTGTTCGCTATTTCTGCGTCCAGGCTATCCAACGCTGTTTTTGCCTGATTTACTTTGTCTGTATAAGGCAGCAATGCCTGGCCGGCATTTCTGGATACCTCAGTAGCGGTGTCCAGTATATTATTTAGCTGTTCCTGTGCTTCAGCATATTCCCGGGCCTGTTCTGTCCGCTGTTCCTGTAGCTCCGATAGTTTCTTTTCTGCCGCCCACTGTTCCTCTGCGATCTTTGCCATATCTTCTCTGGCTGCATTTGCCTTATCCATGGCTGCTAATGCATCAATATTAGCATAGATTGCATCCGTTGACATATTTAAAAGTCCGGTCTGTTCATCCAGCTGAAGATTCAGATCTGGATATGCCGCATTCAGCTCATCAATGATCTGTTTCTGTCTGGTCTGCTCTGTGGTTGTCAGATCTGTTTTTTCCTGCAGATTCGCCAATTCATCTACGAGTTTTCTCGCAGCTGTCGCTTCCTGTTCCAATCCTTCTCTGGATTGTTCTCTTGTCTTCTGCGCACTGGCATATTCCTCATTCAATGACCTTGTAGACTCCACAAGATCATTGGTTTTCTGAGTTGTCTCCGACATTACGGACAGATTGTCCTTATTGATCAGCATATACGCTGCGACTGCTGCAGTAAGTCCCGTCACTGCCGTTATCATCAATCCTGCCGGGTTTGCATCCATGGCAATATTTAATAGCCATTGTGATACCGTAGCGCCCTCATTTGCTGTTTTATACGCTTCCCAGGCTTTTTGCACTGCCACGATAGCCGGTCCTACCGTATTCATTTGCAGATTGGCCACTGCTATGCCCGTTACACCTGCTGCTACAAGATCTGCATTATCCAGTATCCACGTCAAGCCGTCAATCGCCACCGGCAGAGCATTCTCCCCCAGATCCATTGCTCCCTCGCAGAAATCAGCCATCGACTTGGATAGCTTATTCAAAGAGGTGTTAAGCTCTCCTTTTGTAACAGATCTCTGTAGGCTATCTACTGCATCAGTAGCTCGTTGTACTGCAACACGCATATCTTTGTCAAAGATTTGTTCTGCAGCAATTCCTAATCCTTCCAAAGCGGACTTCAAAATCGTCACATCCCCTTTGAGATTGTTGTTCATGGTGTTTGCCATTTCACCGGCCGCACCCTTGCAATTACTGATTTCTTTGTACAGGTTATTAAACTCGTCTCCAGTTCCATTCAGGAGTGCATTTACAGCTGCAATATCCGTCTTATTAAAGATCTTATTAATTGTCTGTGTCTTTTCCGTGCTGGACATGCCATCCAGTGCACTGTTAAGGTCAATCAATATATTATTAAGGTCACGCATGTTTCCAGAAGAATCTGCGACCTGTAATCCTAATGATTCTATTGTATTACTTGCCACATCCGTCGGTGCTGCAAGAGACAGAATTACGTTTCTTAAGTGAGTACCGCCTTCTGCTCCCTTAATACCGTTGTTTGCCAATACGCCCAATTCTCCGTTCATTGTCTCCAATGACATCTCTGCCATGGAAACAGCACCGGCACATACTAAAGTAGCTTCACCCAACTGTGATACGCTTGTGTTGGACTTCTGCGCCGTCTTTGTCATCTCATCGATATAATTGTCCAGCTGAGATGTCTCCATATTCAGGGCAGCCATGGAGTCTGTTACCAGATCAGATGCGTAGGCCAGATCCATATCGCCTGCTGCCGCGAGATCCAGTACCTTAGGCAAAGTCTCCACAATCTTTTTTACATCATACCCGGCCAAAGCAAGGTAGTTCTCGGCCTCAGCTGCTTCCGTGGCAGAGAACTTTGTTGTCGCACCACACTCTTTAGCAGCATTTTCCAGCTGTTTATAGCTCTCACTTCCGGCATTGATCTCGTCCGCCGTCATTCCCATTGTTGCAGCAACCACGCTCATAGATGCGTTAAATTCGGTTCCCACATTTGTTGCCGATGTTGCGACCTCTTTCAGACCGTTGGCAATAGCCTTTACTCCCGTTTTTATAGCATCTGCCGCCAGATTCGCTTTTAATACGTCCCCAAAAATAGATACCTGCTCCGCTGCATTGCCGGTCTCTTTTCCCAGTTCGTCGATAGATGTTGCGCACTTATTGGTATTCTTCTCAGCCTCAGACATGTACTGTGATGTCTTATTCAGATCATCCTGCATGTTGTTGAGCTCTGCTGTGGCGTCATTCAGCGCTGTCTGATAATACTTTGCTTTCTGACCTGCTTTATTATAGCTTTCTTCAGCCTTTTCCAACTTAGACTTAAGATCCTCTATGGTCTTTGCCTGTTCCGTCATGGCATCCGAATTATCACCACTGCTCTCTGACAGGGCTGACATTTCTTTTTCAGCCTTTTCCAGCTCCTGCTTCAAAGCAGCAATTTTGTTAGATGCAATTTCCTGTTTTTTCGCAGAGTTAGCCATCGCCTCCTGGTATACATTGACTTTTTGAGTCTGTGTCTCTACCTGTTTTGCCAGGATCTCATGCTTTTTAGTCAATGCGTCCAGCGAATTCTGACTGTTTTTATACTCTGAACTGCACAGCTTCATTTCAGATCTGAGTTCCTGTTGATCAGCTTTTATATTCTTCAAAGCTTCTCTGTATGCTTTTTCTCCATCCAGTACGATTTTTCCGCCGATTGTTCCTTTTGTTGCCATCTGCTGCCTCCTACAGTACGTCCAGAGTGCTTATTTCCTCTTCTTTGTCTTCATTCACCACACTAAAAAGTCCCCGTTTTGCCTGAAAATTGTGGTGTCTTTTATATATCTCAAACAGATCCATCCACAATCCCATATACTGCTGTCTGACGGTCCTATGGGTAAATCCCAGGCAAGTCACACCCATCTGATAAAGCCAGGGGAAATCCATCGTGGTATCTTCCTCCGACTGGATTCCTCTGGCTCCTATTTTTTTGCGGAGAAGCACCTGCCAAATTCTTCCTGCAGCATAACGCACAACTCCATATACGCTACATTACAATTATGGATGATATAATCCTCTGTAATATCTTCCATCGGTCTGTTATGCTCATCCGCTTCAATTTGCATACCTTCCATGACTGCTGCCGGAAGGATCATTTTTACTGCTGCAACCGACGGCTCCACAATATCGATCAGTGGTATTCCGTCGGTGGTATACATCTGTATCCCTTCCTCGTCTTTTCGGTATCTCCAGCCAAGCAATTCTCTCTCAAAAGCTTTTACGCTTCCGTATTTTTCCTGTACTATTTCCAGCACATTCAGATCTATCTTAAACGGGTACGTCTTCTCCCCAATCATTATCCTTCTTAATTGTTCCATCTTTTTCTCCAAAAAGCCCCGGTGATTCCCGGGGCTACCTGCTCATTCTACATATTAACCGTTGATAAAATACTCTTTGGTCATAACCTCGGAGTTCACAAGTCCGCTCTTGTATGCGATTGCTCTCAATCCTGCCGTAGCAGCAATGGAAATTGTATTATTATACTCAGTTCCATTTTCTTCCGAAGGGGTGGTTCCGTCGGTGGTATATTTAATGGTTGCGCCCTTTGTAGCACATGATAGTGTTACTGTCTGCTCTGCAGTATAAGTTCCGCCATCCACAGATGCCTCTGGAGTAGCACACTGTTCTACCACACCAAACTTCTTCTGAATCCACTGATCTGCCTCAGCTTCTGTTGCATAATAGGGGGACTTGATTCTCCATTCACCTTCCTCATTAGCAATCGCTGTACCACTCAGAGACGGTGTCTTAAATACGATGGAATCTCCCTTCGTTTCAAAGGACTCCTCGCCCTCTTTCATCTTCACTTTTAAAAGTACACATGCTCTGTATTTTTTTACTCCATCCAGCTGTTCCGCTGTAATAAAGCCATATCCGATATATCCAGCTTCATCTTTACTCTTGGATGACTCTTCCCCATTTTCAGCCACTGTATGTCCGAACATTACCATTGCCGCCTCAGAGGGCAATCTGTCAGTACCGATGCTTACATTAGCATTTTTAAACTCTGTAACATTCTCAGTCTGCTGATTATCCGCATACAGAGGTGCCTCATTATAGTTAGGTGTTACGGCTGTGCTGATTGCCTTACCGCATTTAAAAGCATCAGAATAAGTGTTAGTTGCCGGATTGAGTTTCGCAATCCAGGGTTTTGATAATCCAAAATTTGCCATTTTATATTTTCCTCCTTTAATTTTCCGGCATTGTGATATTCACATTGAATACCGTATGCCTCTTTTTTTCAGGTGCATAAGAATCTACCCATGACTGGATTGATTCAACACAAAAACCGAGTTTTTTTAGCTCGGCTTTTATCTTTTTCTTATCTTCCATGTACTCTTGCAGTGGCGGAGTATACAGTGTAATCTGTAAATATGCCACAGTCTGCTGTTCTTCGTTGTCGGCATCCAAAGCTGATCGCTCATCCTCGTATGTAAACGTGATGTACTTGTCTTCTTTTCCTTCGTATAGGTCCGGCGCTACCGGATAATTCACCGTATTCTGCAGCGTCATGATCAGACCGTTGACATTCATTTTCCGCCCACCTTCCTATTATAGATTTCTTGCATTTTGTTCATGGCTTTTGCTTCTGCGTCATTTTTTGCCCTTTGCAGCCAAGGGCGGGGAACCTGTCTCCCGGCTATTCCATATTCCTTCCAGATAGCCTTCAGGATATTTGATACCGGATACTTTCGCGCTGTTCTCTGACCTTTTCCGTTTTTGACAGTATACATGTTCTTGGAGTTGCCACTTGGGCCGATATACACCAGCCACGCTCCATTCTTGCACTTTTTAGGCTTGCGTGCCTTTACGGATTCTACCATCTCTGATTCACCCTCATGCAGAATATTGCTTTTCATGGAGCGCTGAATGGCATCCTTATAAATTGGTGCTGCCTCTGAGAGCATTTCACCAGCCAAATCATCAAAATCTGTTTCTAATAGTTCCGAAAGAAAATTGTCCGGAAAATTAAAATCAAAATCAGCCATTCTCTTCCTCCTGCAGGTAGAGCTCCATCTCCATGGAATTTTCCGGAATGTATGTCCTGATAATCCGGTAGGTAATGCCTTCATGCTCTACCCTGGACGGTTTATTTTTCTTTCCATCAATTTCTACGATGGCGCTCTCAAAATCATAACGGTCTACCGTCATCATCTTTGCGATAGTGATTCCTTCCCGGGCAGCTGCATAAAACTCTGCTCTCTTGATTCCCTTTTCTTCCGCAAAAACTTCCGTTTTATACAAAATCTCTTTGTTCAGGAATCCGTCACTGTTCAGCGTTTTCTCCGGAACTATCAGTTTGATCAGTTCGGTTCTCATCCGATTCCTCCCCATTGTACAATCCGCTCAGACTCATCGTATCTCTCAGCGCTTCGTATTCCTTTTCATAACGTTCACCCTGTCCCATATAGTCAAATTGCCACTTACAATAAAACTCGCAGGCTGTATCCAGTAAATTTGATTCTTTTTTTATATTGACACCTGCCATCTGCATATCCTGCAGGCAGGTGTCAACATACCTTTTGATACCACTATCAAATTTATTGTGTTTGATCAACATGGACTGGCGAATCTCTTCCACTGAAATCATATATCACCCCATGTAGCCAGCAAATTATTTCTTTGCACTCTGCTCATTAACCTTTGCCGCCGCTGCCTCTTTTAACAATGCATGTGCCTTTGTGGTGAGTACATTGCCGTCCATGATTGCATAACCGCAGTAATCGGTCTTGCGCTCTTTTACATGCTCTTCCGGGATCATTGTCATTTCTTTGTTAATGTTCAGATGGTATCCGTCCTTTGCATTGGATGCCAAAATCTCGCCATCCTTCATGGAATCATCTTCTTTTACAAGCATTCCCAGAACCCTGTAAGCTCCGCCTGCAGTCGGATCAGGCACAAAAATAGGTCTACCGTTGTTGTCTACAATGGCTGCGATTTTATTCCAGATGGTGTCAGTATTTGCATATACCTTAAGACCAGCACCATATCCGGATTTTACTTTCGCCCTTAAAGCCAGCATGTCTTTATATGTCGGCAGTGTTCCATTTGCATATGTGATTACCTGAGGTGTTCCCTCCTCTTTTTCCAAAGCTGTTACTGTACCCATGGGTTCAGGTTTACCAGTTGTGGCCCCTTCGCCCGCTCCATGTGTTACACCATATCCTGCACCAGCGCCCATCTTCTTGGCCATTCTACGCTGGATGTAAGGAATGAACTCGTCAATCGACATCTCCTTCAGTTTCCATTTTACTGTGATATCTCTGGATAACTCGCAACCCTTCAGGGTAAATTCTTTTAATGTTTCTTTTCCTTCCTCCGTTTCTGTAGCTTCATCGTACCATTTTGCCTCGCTGGAAGTGTCATCCTGAATCATGCTCAATAACCCATTGATGTAAGTCTTAGTTACTTCTCCGAAGTAAGGATAAATCTCTCCTGCCAGTTCCCAGATTCCCCTGGATACACTTTTAGGGATCACAATAGACGTATTCTCAGTCGTGTGTGTATAGGATTCATTTACTAGCTGGTATGTCTCTTTCTCCTTGTTGCTGAGCTGCCTTCCCATCAAAGTCTTAGCCCAGGCATTCTTGTATTCTTCGGATGCCCATGCTTTTGCTACAGGAGTTTCTGCCTCGACAATATTCTTGTCTGCAATAGAATCCTCGATTTTTTCCGGATTCATGGCTTTCGGCTCCTGGTTCAGTGCGCGGAAGTTTGCCTCCGCCTGTGCGATTGCATCCCACTGTTCATCCAGTGCCTTTACTTCATTCATTTTTTCTTCCGCTTCCTTTGCCTTTCCGGCATTGATCAGCGCCTGTGCCTCATTCATCAGCGCAGTTCTCTTTGCTTCATACTGTTTCTTGTTCATGCTCTTTTTTCTCCTTTTAGTTTTAATAGATTTAAGCTGAGTTGCATTAAAAAAGCAGCGTCCCCGGAATTATCCGGATCTTCTGCCTGTTTTAACAGTTTTTTTACTTTTTCCATCTGGTTATTATCCGGCAGTGCAAATAGCGGTCCTGCCACCAGTGGTGTCTCCGGCTGCGAATCTTCAAACATGATTCCATCGATCAGCCCTTTTTCTTTTGCCTGCTCTGCTGTCAGCCAGGTCTCGTGCTCCATCATGGCAAGCGCATCCTCTTCGGACATTCCGGCTTTTGCCATATAGGCGGTGCATAATGCTTTGTCTGCCGTTCGTAGGACTTCCGCCATTTTTTCCATGTCGCTATGATTACCTCTTGCCCCGGATGATACGCAATGCACCATCATGAGTGCTGTCGGAGACATTTCACAATGCGCTGACATTGCCGCAATCGATGCTGCGCTACATGCTTCTCCGGTAATGTATATCTTTACATTATCTTTCCTGCTCCGCAGTAGTGTGTAGATCTCCGACCCTACATCGATCACCCCTCCGGGAGAATTGATATATACCTCGATCTCATCTCCGTCTGTAAATGCATCCATTACTTTCTGGATATCTGCCGGACAGGTACAATCCTCGCCAAAGTAGTCATAGTACCATTTGTAATCATTCGGCACCATCACACCCCGGATGTTTATCCTGTGTTTCATCTTTGCTCCTTTCCGCCGCATCTAACATTTTGGATATCAGATCAGCCATTACTATATAATTTTTATCATTCATCTGGGATAATGCGCCCCGGATGAGGTCAACGACTTGCGTGTCCAGACGACGGATTGGTTTATCTCCGTCTGCGATCGGCGCCATGTTCATGGTTTCGCGCCATTCGTTCGGCGTCATGGCTCCGCGGTCTACCATAGACACAAATGCAAGCTTCGTAGACAGGCTTGCGCACTGTAAGTTGCTTGCCGTAAATACGATTTTATTTCCATGACCGCGTTCCTTCCGGCTGAACAGCCTTACAGAATAGGTCTCACCTAACTGTATGGCTAACGGTTCTATCTCAGCCTCGTAATATGCGTTCCATTCGTCTTCATTCCATTTTGACTGCACGATTTTTTCGTTTGTGTTAAAAAATGAATAGATTCGTTTGATTGTCTCCTGCGTCTGTGCGGCGTTCGGTACAAAGTCCTTCGGTTCAATCCTTACCGCATCTGCCTTTGTGTCTACGCCTGCTGCCCCGAAAGTATCGCTTTCAAAATTCAGGTAATTATCTACGAAGCTTTTAACGTTTTCTTTTATATCTTCTGGTCTCAATGATTGTGTGAATTTCAGCAACCATCTTATGATTCCACTGTTTTTTACAGCTTTAATAATTCCCTGATCTATCGTTCCGATCACTTCCATCATAGAAGACAGTGCCTTTGCCGGGCTTTCTCCAAAGATATCGTGTTCGTTGAAGTCCTGCCGCAGATGTATGATCTGGTCATACCTGAAGGTATTGCTCTTTCCGTTCCGGTACTGGAATTTTAAATACAGCTCATCATTTATGTATTGGGTCTCGCATAACACACACGGAATCGGATACAGCTGCATAGGCTTACTGTTATCATCCTTTATCACCAGAATGAAGGCATTGTTGTTCAAACATAATTGTGTGGCTACCTTTTCCTGGAACATCTGCCCTGTCATAAATGGGTTTGGTTCCGACAGGATAAAACGGATATTTGCGTCCGGATTAACCGTCAGTCCCTTCGCATCCTGTCTGATATGTTTTGCCACCAATTTTCCCACAGCTTTAACTTTCGGGCGGATGCAAGATCTCACTATATCACTGTCATAGAGTCTCCCATTCCACGCATAGTAATGTTCTCCCCAGGTGGTTACCATTTTCATTACTTCTTTGGCATTTTTTTCGTTTTTTGTAGGCTCTCTTTTCCTAAACAGTCCCATTTTTTCTCCTTAAATCAAACTTTCATATTCTTCCAGATTGTTCTCCAGCTCCACATAGGCATCTAGCAGTCCTGCAGTCCCGTCTATCCTTCTGGTACTGGTATTACCTTTACATGGCTGGATATTGTCGTTTTTATCAACATCTACTGATGTGTTACACAAGCACCACTTCAGTACCGGATTGTTGTTGTAAATGACTCTCTTCGCAGATAAGTCTGCTCCCAGCGACTTCATCGGTCCTGATAGTGTCTTTTTTCCTTGTATGACCGGATCCATCACTGCTGCCCCGAAGGTATCTTTCATGTCTTCTACAAAATAAGTGGCCGACCAGGAATCGTATCCGCACTTGAACAGATAAATGTCATATTCTTTTTGTACCTGCTCGAACCATTCCCGGACATATTTGTAATGCACTTTATTCCCTGGACATGTTCTAATCCAACCATTTTCAGCCCATATGTCGTACGGGATCTTGTCCTCTCTGGTTCGTTGTTCCAGGAGATCTTCCGGTAACCAGTACATCTGCAGCACATATATTCGTTCATCCTTCGGCACTTTGAATATCACGGTTGCGTTTGTCAGATCCGTGGTACTTGATAAGTCACAGCCTCCGATACCGTAACGAGGTTTCAATTCCTTTATATCAAATGTTTCCCTGTTATCGATCTGCTCAAAAGTCAGCCATGCCTCCGAAGATGTTTCGCGAATATTGAATTCCTTACACACGAGATTTTTTACCAGCTTCGGATCCTGCATTGCCTTATTTACCTTATCCCTTAACGTCTTAAAGTTTTTGATTGTCCCTAGTCCGGGGTTTGCTTTATACCAACATTTCTCATCGATCCATTCCTTTCTGTTGTCAAGTTCGTATACAAAAGCGATCAGATGATCGTCCTTATATCCGTTTTCATCAAAATAACCATTGATCAGCCGTTCTGCTTCGTCATATTTCTGATCATAGATATCCTCTCTTACGGTACCGGCTGTCGTGGTAATAAATATCAGGGGTTGCTCCCTGGCAGTAACTCCATCGGCGATGATATCATACAATGGACGTCCGTCTTTCCATTGATGTATCTCATCCATCAATGCCCCGTGAACGTTCAAACCATCCAGCGTATCAGAATCAGATGCAAGCGGCTTAAATGTTCCGGAGTTGTAATCTTCGGACGACAGCTCTGCCACCAGTGGCTTGATCCTTTTCAGTAAAGCCGGCGATTTTTTTGTCATTCGTTTTGATTCCATCCATATGATCTTGGATTGGTCCTTTTTTGTTGCCACGGCGTATACTTCCGGACCGGGTTCTCCGTCCCCCACTAGCAGGTATAGTCCTACTCCCGATGCCAATAGTGATTTTCCATTCTTTTTCCCCACAATAAAAATAACCTCCCGGTATTTCCGGAGGCCATTGATATCAACAAAGCCGAATACAGCTGCCAACATTGCCTTTTCCCACAGTTCCAAGACAACTTTTTTACCACCGCTTTTACCTTTTGAGTGGTGGCAGTAATTTTCAAAAAATTCTATGATGTGGTTTCCTCTGTGAGCACTGTAAAAATACTCTCCCGGATGATCCAGATCATAGATCAGCTTTTTATAAGTTCTACGTGTTTTGTCACATACTGTTACTTCTCCGCTTTCTATCTTCTCCCAGTATTCCCGGATCGGATTATAATTTTCCGGATATCTTATCATATATCCTCACGCCCATTCACAAAGTCATCGAATCCATCGTCTTTTATCACCTGCTTATTTGGAGTCTTAGGCAGGCAGTCCACCAGTATTTTCATTGCTTGCGTCTGCTTCTGTGACATCTGCAGATACAACTGTGCATCAGGGCTCTGTTTCACGCCCCACTGGTTCTCTCCATTTTTATATTCTACCGTGGTTCCGTTTCTGACAATCTGTTCCCGAAGGTCTTGCATGGTAATCGTCAAAAATGCCACGTCAGCAATCGTAGAATCGACTAATTTCTTTTTATTCTCATCTATTTCCTTGAATAATCTTCTAAGTCTTCCTATCTCCTTCTTGATCCGCTTCTGTTTCTCCACATAATTGGAAACGCTGTCGTATTCTGCTTCTCGGCGGCATTCTTCTTTTTCAAATTCTTCCTCGCTTATCATGGATACCACACCCCCCTTATGAAGACCTGTGTGTTACATCAATCTTCGCCATCGGTTCTCAGTCATCGGCACCCCATATCTTTTTATGGGGGGAGTCTATGTCCCTGATAGAAATCGGGTTTCCATCCTTGTCAAAGATGCATAACGGCTGCTGCCCCTTGCCAACTCCATGTCCGTCAAACTTGTCATGACAATCCTTACACACATACTCTAAGTTATCATGATTGAGACTGATGTCCTGATCGCTGATGTTGTCCTGCGTCAGCAAGATCTTGTGATGCACGATGTAGCCTAGCTTCTTCTGGCATTCCTCGCACAGTCCACCATCTACCAGTCTCCTGTCCGCAATATAATTATTCTTGCATTTGATCCATCGTCTTGATTTGTAAAATGCTTTTGCCCACTCCTGCGCCATTGTCTCACCTGTTGCACCGGTGCAACTCCACGAAAAAAGGCAACGCAGCTATCTGCATTGCCCTTATCACTAATTTATCACACTAACATAATATCACATTTGACAACGAAAATTACGCCATCTTTTTTAAATGTGATCCATTCTTTGTTTTATTGCCTTATTTATATATTCATTTACACTCTCACCTGCTGCTGCCGCTGCCGTTTTGATTCGATCCTTTTCTCCTTTTGGAATCATAAGGCTGATTCTGTCATATTTCTCTTTGTTATAACTATTCTGATAACTGATTTGATTAAATACTTTTTCTTCCATGGCTTCTTTCTCTTTTTTTCTCTCCCCATTTGATGTATACTATATTTACAGTTTGGGCGGCTTAGGCAAGTCCACCGCCCTTTCTGTGTCCCTAAAGCCTATTCAGCAGGCTTTTCTTTTTTGGCCATGTTTCTGACTTCCTGCACGGCCTTGGCAACCTCATCCATGTCCTTGCAATTACTGAACTTGTCGGCCACCAGATTAAGAATTACATCCATCTGTTTGTCTGTCATGTTCTCAGCCATTTGATCTCCTTTCTATGCTTGCCCATTTATTTGTTAAGCTCTCATATCTCTCTTAACTGTCTTTATTATATTACATATTGCTCAATATGTCAATACATATTATGTAATATGTCTAAATAATTTCACCAATGTATTTCCCAACTCGGACAATCACTTTATGTACAATCCGCTGCATTTGCCTCTCACTATAGCTGCACGCTGTCAGGCGACGATATGGTATTGGCTTTTTAATCCCCGGAGTCCAATATCTCATTCTTATCACTTTCTGCTCTTCCGGCTCCAGATCGTTGTATGCGAGTTCTATTGCTTCTATTTCTTTTTTCGCCCGCTCAAAATACACAGATGTCATTCTGAGGGCTGCCGCCTCCGTCACGGACTGCGCCTTGTCTGTTTCTTTCGTTGGGTCCGCTGGACGGCTGCTGCCTCCCTCCTGTGATGACATGATGTCTGATATGTATTCTTTGCATTCTTTCTTGCACCGTGGATATCTGAAAAGAATTGTTTCGATGATCCTCCAACTTGCATTATTTATTCTTCGCATGATGATTCTCCCTTTCGTTTTATGCTACTTTGTTGTATTTATGCTGCATCTCTTCGATGTCGTCGATCAGGTAGTATTGGACCGTCATATCCGGTTTTGCATGGCCTAACAGCTTGCTCACGAGCAAGACATCTCCGGTTTTTCGATATAACACGCTGGCAAAAGTCTTGCGATAAACGTGCACTGTTGCTGTTATCCGGGATACTCCGCCACGCACAGCCATTTCTTTAGCCAGCTTTTCTATTCCGTACTCTCGCATCCGGTTATGAGGTGCTCTATCTGCTAAAAACAGCGGATCTGTCCCGGGCCTGTCACCGATATAATTTCTCAGAGCCATGACGGCTACCGGTGTAAGCATGCCTGTTCGGTAAGTATCTGTCTTTTCCGCATAGATTGATACTTGCTTATGTTCCAAATCGATATCTGACACGTTGAGGGCAGATATCTCACCAACACGCATGCCGGTGCATATCATTAATTCAAACAATGCCTTTTCCTTTGGCGTCTGCAATGCATAGCGAATAGATTCAACCTCTTCATCAGTCAGGCGTACCTTTTTCTTTTTGACCTGCTTCACACGATCCACACCGTCAATGATATTATTCTGGATGTGCTGTTTGCGGAATGCCCAGCCAAAGAATGTGCAGAGATACCGGTAAATGGTAGATTTATAGTTTTGACTAATATGGTCCCTATAACTCCTAACCGCAAGATAATCTGTAATGTCCTGCGCCGTCACTGCTTTATAATTTTTCCCAACATGGTCAAAAAATTTACGTATGACACCGATATAGCTCCGCAGCGTGCTTTTATGCCGTCCTGCTGCCACGCCATCAACACAGTATCTCTTCATCAGCCATTCATTATCATGATCCACTATGACAGGTAGTTGTTTGTTCTCCATCAGCTCAAAGTCCTGCAATTTTACAAACAAAGTGATCTTCATTCGATCAATCTGTTCTTTGGTTAAAAAACCATCCAGTTCATAGGCAACGTCGTTGATCAGGTCTGTTTTTTCCATAAGCACACCTCTTTCATATTGCCTAAGGTATCACATTATGGTATGATGTCCTTAAGCAGTGAGCGGTAGATGATATCTTTGGTCGGATGGATCTACCGCTATTTTATTGGCATCGATTGCAGGCCCCTCTGCATTGGGTATTTCAAATTGTGTATTATGATACTTATTACTCTTTTTCTATCACCCCTTCACTAACTTTCAGTTTTATTGTGTAATAATACGTACCGTTACACAGGTAAATAATTGTCCAACGCCTGCCGGATCACCCAGGAGATAGGTCTGTCCTGCTGCCGGCAGTAATCCACTAATCTCTCGTACTGCTCCGGATCCATGCTGATATCCTTCCGGATGTTCTTCTTACCTTCTTTCTTCGGTCTCGCCATACCTATCTCCTTTCTGTTACACAATTTTTCCGATATTTCAGTTTAGATGTTCATAACACCAGACTTCCATCCTGCTTTTTTAGCCTCTTCTGAAAGAATCTCATTTTCTTCAGCTATGGTCATTTTTCTTCGTTGTTTTTCTAAACAATATATTGATAAAATTTCATCCACCAACTCATTAATACTACATAGCATATCTCCGTCAACCTCTTCGGTTCGTTCTGCATCATTTAAAATATTTTTTATATCTTCTGCACATTCATGTATTTTTCTCATACAAATGCCTCCGCTAAATCCTAAAATATGTTCGGTTTCCTTCGGAGATGCGCTGCCCAGTACTCGGTTATCTTGTACTTGGGGCACTCGTCCCTCCACATCTCCCGTCCTGTCTTGCCATCCCAGTGGATGCAATCATCACAGTTAAAGCACGGTTCATCCATCTCTCCCTGGCAATGGTCAAAACATTCTGCGCTATTAGCACAGTGCTCACAGATACACCCAATACAGCTCATGTCATTTCTCCGCTAAATCCTAACTCAATCCACATACTCAAATTTATAGTCAGGATGCTGCTTTTGAAGATTGCCCCACACCTGATTGATATTGCCTTTAGCTCTAGGGCTAAAATTAAAAGCATCTGATGCACTACTTGTAATTTTATAGCTGCCATCTTTTCTGCGACCGCCATAATACATCTTGTTTCCATTTGTGTCTGTAATCATTAATTTCATTTTCTCTACCTCCACTAAATCCTAAGTTAGTTATCTTCGTCAGCTATGTATATTGCCAAGCATCCCATTGCGTCTGACAAAAATTCCATGTCCTCTCCATCGGTGCTTAGTACATTTTGTTTCCGCTTTTTGTTGTGATCATTAATTTCATCTTCTCCGCCTCCACTTTTCTAAATTACCATCCTATTATGCAGTAACCCTGCATCAGTCCATATTCCGGTACATCCCGGAGCACATACCGGATCCGGCGCACCTCTGTCCTGCCAGTATATTCTCCATTCTCCCATTCCATTAGTATCAGGACATCTCCCGGCTGTATATTGTCTTCATCCTTACGAAGCTCAAAGTTCTTCTTTTCCTCCCGAACTGCCTGGAAGTACTTCGGCAGTATTTTCTTCTCCACTGTCTTCATTCTTCTTTTTCCTCTTCTTTCGGTAGTTTTCCGGATCATAATCCGGGTTAAAAGAGCTGCGTGTCATGGATATGCTCTCTTTCCGCTGATCCTTTGCATATGATTTACGCATGGTCTCTATTTTCGGTTTCTGAATCTCCAGTCCCATTGTCAGGAGATCTCCGTAAGAAAAGCTCCGGCAGAATCCTGTCTTTTTATCCCTGGTCAGCACGTTCCGTGGGTAAACTCCTATGACTTCGTATTCTCCATATTTGCTCGCACGGCCGATGCGGTCCTCGTCATTTATTTTGATCTTTATGGTGTCTCCTATATGTATGTTGCGGATGCGCGGCGCAGGATCCGGCAGAAGATCTCCGTCCCAGTCCTTATACTGCATTGTTGTCTCCTTTCCGGACGGCTGCTGCCTCTTGGATTTTCAGCGGTCGTCCCGTGGCTATGTTTATGGTTATTCGTGAGTACACTCCAAAAGGCTTATTTAATTAACTCAAATACCAATATTACATTTCAGCTTCCGCTCACCCCGTCATGATGCTGCCTGCCGTCTGCGTAAGCGGATCCACGGGCGGCTCCATGACCACCCCGGCTTCCGCGAGTAATGCACGGGACCATTCCCGGACGGTGGTCTTGTCCTCTTGGTATTGCAGCAACAGCTCATTCATGTATTCTTCCACTCTGGTGAGCCGATCTTTACCAAATCCGTACTCATCCATCAAGGCTGTGAAGAAGAACAGCATATACCTCGTTGCCTGCTCATTGATGGAATTCTGCGGTGCAATCTGCTTGCTATCTAGCCAGTACTGATAGGATCCCTTCCGGGCGGTGATATCATCGACCGTATATGCCTTATACTCTATGGTCCAGTCGGCTTTGTCATACAATCGCTTGCTGATCTCCTTAAGGTCTATCTTGCCGTCCGCCCAGTCCGCTTCCATCTCATTTACCTTGTTTGCAATTCTGGAGATTCTCTGCCCCTTGAATCCTTCCTTTCGCATGATCACATACGACAGTATGATTCCCATTGCTGTCCACGGTGTCCGGTCAGCCATACGGCTTTCCCTGGCGATCCGCTTGCACTGCTCTTTAATCTCTGCCGGTGTCAAATGTCTCTTCTTTCCCATACTATGTATACCTCCTATGCAAACCGGAGCTGTCCGGTCTGTTCTGCCTTAATCATCATGTTCGGTGTACGCTCTGCCACGCACAGTTCCGGTAAATTTGCTCTGACCAATGCCGCTGGTATAGGCGGACAAACAGCGTTACCGCATCTGCGCACCTGTTCGCTTCTTGGATAGGTCTTGCCGGTGTAATCATGATCTATGATGTAATCTTCCGGAAATCCCTGGCATCCGTACAGTTCTTTGGGTTCCAGCATCCTCAATCCGATGTCAACGATCTGATAATCTACACCCTCAATAGTCACAAGTCCAAATCTATCTCTGGATGTCACTGTATCAAGAGGTTCCTCAATGTCCTGTCCGGTTCCCTGCCCATAATATTTAATCAAAAATGCTCTGACTTCACCGAAGTGACCATCCCCAGCGGTGATTGTTGGTATAGGATCTCGTAAATCCCGCCCATCACAATGATTATTCATCTGAATAAGATTTGCTGTAACTACACTGTTATGATCCCACGCTGTTACCGTTGGCAACGGCTTTTCCACACTGTCTCCTGCACCTTTGTAACCACCGTCATAATATTTGTGCAAGAATGATGTAACCAGACCGTACCGGTTGGATCCGTCTACCGTCATAATCGGTTCTTTAATTGTCTGCCCCCGGACTTCTCCCTGCGCTGTCTCAGAATGGTACTGGATCAATGTGGGACTGATTAAGCAATGCTCATTTTTGCTCACAATCGTAGTCAGAGGATCCCTTACATCCTTACTTCTGTCCGCCGTGAATCCGGTCTGACCGATCTGTACCATATACGGTTCTACGATTCCATACCCGTGCTTTCCGGTAATGGTCGGCATCGGCTCCCGGATGTCGTTCGGCCTACGCTCACCGCCATGATTGCACTGGATAATAAAAGGTTCCGGATTTTCCAGTACGAATTTTTTCAATCCTCTGGCAATACGCTCCATAGTCTTGGGAGCCAGCGGACGTACCGCCCGGATCCCGTACTTTTCCTTGATTTCTTCTGATGTGTCAAAAATGCTCGGACAAGGAAGAGAAAAATCAAGTTGTGTATATGCTCCAACATACGTTTTGAGAAGTCCTGCTTTTACCTCTTCGCTGTCCGCAGGTGCGTGTGTCGGTTCCGGCCACACAATCGGCTTTCCGTCACATCTGGCAATGAGGAAAAATCTTTTTCTCATGGTCGGTGCTCCGTAATCAGCAGCTACTAACTCACGGAACTGTACATCATATCCCAAATCTGTAAGCTGTTGTACAAACTTTTCAAAAGTCTTGCCCTGTTTTGCCTTAATCGGATGATGACCTCTATTGAGTGATCCCCATGTCTTAAATTCTTCCACGTTCTCCAACATAATCACTCTCGGTCTCACCATTCCCGCCCAACGGCAAGCCACCCATGCAAGACCACGGATAAACTTGTCTTTCGGTTTACCGCCTTTAGCCTTACTGAAATGCTTACAGTCTGGTGAGAACCACGCAAGACCCACCGGATGACCGTTGCAAGCCTTAACAGGGTCTACTTGCCATACATCTTCGCAATAGTGCTTCGTGTTTGGGTGATTAGCCTTGTGCATTCGTATAGCTTCCGGATCGTGATTGATTGCAATATCCACGCTATAGCCGGTTGCAAGTTCTATCCCGGTGGAAGCCCCACCGCCCCCGGCAAAGTTATCTACTATCAATTCTCCGTTTATCATTCTATCTTCCAGGAACCCGATATATCGTTACCCCAGCTGGAGGTTCGGCTCCTTTCTTGATTAAAAATTGAATTTCCATGCAGAAATATCTTTTGTAGCTACAAATCTGACATAATAATGGTATAAAATTTCAAAAACACTTATTTCAAAGGAGACATGCCTATGTTTAAAATACTTAAAACACAATTTTTAACCATTTCTTTGGTTATTCTTTTCATTACACTTAAAATAGTTTCAACAATTCTTCCTGATGAATTTGCATTCTGTTTTTGTTCCGCTGTATTTATGCAATACACTGAGCTATGGTTCCGAATCTACGAATTATCCGAACAGTTCCATCTAGTATGGCCTTGGCAGCGTTAAGCTGCCATGCGCTTATTCTCTAAGAAAATCATCTATGCTCATTTGCCCTTCAACATTGGCAGCAGCTTCTTTGTCCTGGTTCATCCGCATCCGCTTATACTCGTTATACTTTTTCCGGTATTCATAGCTTTTCCCAAATATATTCCACGCTGCTTTTACAACATTTGGCTCATATGGTCGTATTAGTTCCAGATCATCTATAGCCTTGTATGATATGGGACATCCGCAGCATCCAGTACGAGTAAGTCCGTACACTTCATAAGCATCAGAGTACCGTATTCCGTAATAATCTTTATACCAAGCCTTGTCCCTATCAGACACATAATAAAGTGGTCTCAATCGATACTGTCCGGAACTCATCTCCGTAAAACACAGCGCTGTGTTATCTTTCCTTGGAACAGATCTCATTCCACCCTCATCCCTACGCTCTCCTGTGATTATCATTTCATAATCTTTCTGAACATTATGTGCTACATTTTTCTTACAATATACACAGCAGTCCGCACTTATCGAAAAATCTGGTGGATATTCCGTTATGAAGTCCTTCATGTACTTGGATGAGTTAATTACGAGCTGTATATTGGGGCGCGGCTCTCCTTCAGAATTGCAGCAGCACAAGAAATTTATAACGCTTTCACAATTCGGATACCTTTCTTTCAGTTCCTTCCTTTTTACGCTCTTGTCTTCAGCCTGTTCATATTCATCTGCTATCGATAGCGGAATACCTTTTTTCTGCCATTCCGACAATCCTGATGACATAATTTTCGATACAAACGGTACTCCATACGTTCTTACCGCTTGGACGATTCCAACTTTAGGACGGCACTCTTCTATTTCTACACCATATTTTCCAGCCGTAAATTGTACGTGATCTTTCGTTGCCTTCATTTCCAAACCGGTATTAAAGAATACATACTTGACAGGCGGCAATTCGAAAATTTTTCTGGTTCTCTCTATTACATCAATCATGATGTCACTATCAGATCCTCCGGAATATGAGCATATCGCATTGGGATGCTCACGCAATCTTTTTGCAATTATGCTCTCGATTGCCTGAAATTTTTTCGGTGGTTCAAAATCTGCATAATCAGGTCTATCGGTATAAACCCTGCTTCTAAATTCTTCTTTCATTTTGCTTTGGAGTAAAAGCTCTTTATCACTTGCCAACAAACCTCTTACCCCTCTTTCTCCTTTCCGGACGACTGCTGCCTCTTGGAGGATATTTCAGCGGCCGCCCCATTGTATGTTTATGGTTAATTGTGAGTACACTCCAATAGGCTTATTCAATCTGCTCCAATGCCTTCTTGATGGCGGTATAGTAATTGTTCATACCGCTAATTAATATATCCGACTGGGTCTTTCCCATCTTTTCGGAGCAATAGTCTAATTTCTTTTTTTCCTCCGGCGTCATGCGGATTGTGATGCGCTCCGTTTTACATTTCATTTTTGCTCCTTTTGTACATACATTTTTGTATGTACACTATCTCCATTTGCTGTAAACCAAGGCATCCTCCGACCAATCCTGGTAATGATCCTGCAGGTAGCACTTAAACATCTGCAACATCTCTTCCCTATATCCCTTATTGCCATTGTCCAGCATCATATGATGGCTGATACATCCTAGTGCTCCATTCTGCGGTATTCCCAGTCCACCATGCGACCGCGGAATATAATGCATAATGCTCAACGTACCCTGACCCGTCCATTCCACCTCTTCCATCCGGTACTCCATCTGGCAAAAGATACATTGGTTCTGGTCACGCTCCTTGATGCTTTGACGGGAGGTGGTATTAAACTCCCTCGCTCTCGCCTGTTTTGATTTCTTTGTCATTCCTGCTGCCTCCCTCACTGAGTTCTTCCCGGTTGCACCAGTGCAACTTTACGAGTTTTCCGTACTGTTCGTTTCAAACCGTGACATTTTGTCACGGTTTATTGTCATAATGTTGTATTTTTACCATTGCGGTGACATCACCGAAATGGTCTCTAACATAAGTAGCCTACTCGTGCTGTCAGCTTTTCGGTACTTCTGTGAAAATGTCTTTTAATGCCCTCTTCAATGGCATGTTAAAGCGCATCCATTCGGCATATTCGTGTTTCTCGCCTTCCGCCAGCAGGATATGTCCACCATCTTCTACGTCCTGCAGGAGCATTTCCCACAGGACAGCGTTTTTCACCGGATTGCCTTTGGCACTCTTCCATCCGTTTCTCTGCCACTTCTCCGGCCAGTGCTGTGTGATGGCTGACGCCACGTAGCTGCACTCTGTATGGATCACTACGGTGCAGGCATAATGAAGACGCTGCAGAGCATCCCGGATGGCACGCAGGACTGACTCGCTCTCCGTGGTATTGTCATACTCTACGATCTGCGGCGTCGCCTCATAGTCACTGCCGTTCTTGCGCTTGGTGCGCATGATGTACATTGCCCGGCCTGCTCCCTTGGCAGATCCCCGCAGCGTGGTACCGATAAAAATATCAACAACCTTTAAATTTTCCAAAAATCAACACCTCCTTCTCCCCGGCGGTCTCTTCCGCTCGGTCGTCTTCAGCCGGATCAGTGTGTAGCTCCGGTACCGGAATCCGGTCACCGGATTGATGCCCTCGTGGATCCGGGCTATGTAATATCCCTTGGGCGGCTTGATCTCAGGCTTCCACCGAACCAGCTTGTCCTCTTTGGACTCCGGCAAGGGCATATTACGGCTGGTATTGTATGATGACTCCGCTATCCTCGGCTTGCCCGGTGTGCCGTCTGCCTTGGTCTCCGCTGTGTGCTCATCCTTGGTCAGGTAATTCGCCATCTGTTCCATGTCATCTCCGGTAAACTTGCTGTGACGGATCTCTGCCACGTAGGTGCCGCCCTTTGTCCATGCCTTGGTCACGATAGCCGCTGCATCACCCTCCGGGGTCTGCTTGATCACAAGATGGATATGCCAGGCTCCCTTGGTTCCCTTTTCTATATTGCGAATCCAGTAGAGTGGTACGCCCCTAGCCCGGTAGATCTTTCGGATCTTCTGCATCGCGTTCTGAAAGTCCTTCAGTGCTCCTGCCATATCCGGCGGACGGTTCCCGACCTCGTAGGTCCATGTTATGAATAAATCTCCCTGGTCAAAATACTGGATCAGCCTCCACCGGCATCTCCTGACCTTGTTCCTCTGGTTGATCTGCCGCACCTGCTCCCTGGTCGGCTTCTCTTTCTTCTGTCTGCTCTTCCCCGGGGATCCATAGTTGCCATCGTGGTACTCTTCCACATCCAGTACATCCCCATGCCTTAACCTCATTTTCTTTCTCTTAACCATGTCTCTGTATCCTAACTTTAATATCTTTATCAAGTGCGCAGGGGCTTCACAAAAGCCCCATTTTTCTTGACTTTTTTAGTCCACAGAGTTACAATTATCTTGTCTATATAAGTAGCTCTGTGAGCTGGCCGGCATCGCCAAATGCCGGCTTTTTTATTTCTCTGCGTAGGCAGGCTCTACGATGTAATTATCCGGCGACCAGTAATACCTCTTATTACCTGTCAGCAGATACTCCACGCCCTGGATCTCCCTGTCGTAGCACTCCACCGTGCGTTTAAAATCTGCCCTCTCACGCTGCAGGCGATCCAGTATGACCCGGACGGCATCGTCTGTGATTGTGATGTACCGGATGCCCTTCATCATGACCAGATGTGCATTGCCGTATTTCTGGAGCACATACGGGAAAATTTCCTGTGCCTCGTGATCAACCAGCATCATCAAAGGCTGTGACGGTGTCTGCTCCAGTCTCTCCATAATTTCCTGCACTCTCTCGGCTTTCATGGGTCATACCTCCTCTCAGTCGCTCCAATTTTTGCTCAAGGTTCCGTACTCTCTGGCGGTATTTTCGCCATTTTTCGACTTGGTTCTCGCAAAAAAGGCAAAAAATAAAAAGCACCGTCGCCAGGCCTATGACCATGGCAATCTGCTCTCCTGTCTCTGTTGTTTTAAATACCGGCTCCAGAAGTAATGCCCCGAGAATCGATATCACTATGTCTTTATACATCCGCACTCTCCCCCTCTATCTGCCGTTTTATCTCTTGTATCTCATTGATTTTTGCGCTACATATGTCCTCTTCCATCTCGAGAAATCTTAGCAAGGTTTCCTTCTGCGCCTGGTTGGTCGTGATTACCTGCACACCGCTAAATATATAGAGTTTAGCTGCAGGGGTTTCCTGCTTGACCTGCTTATATACGCACTGAGCCAGGCTTTCATTGGCCGACTGCCAGAACTCTGCGCTGTCCTTGTTATTCATGACTTCTCTTACATAATAACTTTCGTCTATGTTCATATTTGCCCTTTCTGATCACGCTCTCTGCGTGGTGCCCGGCGCCGAGCCGGACACCACTTGAACAGAAGATCCAAAGGATCGATCCTATGCCGCTATAGCAGTGACGACACAGGATACGGAGGTGTGGTGCTGTCAGATGACACCACGCACAGAACGTGATCTATTATTATGCTTGTCCATGCCCTCTACGTGGTGCCCAGGCGGGGAAGCCTGGACACACACGCTAATTGTGTAAAAGGGGAGTGTGGTGTTGGGAATACACCACGTACAGGGCACGGATACTTGTGGTTACGCTGATTCTTCTTTTTTCTTGACTGCATATCCCAGGGTCTTCAGGCTCTGTTCATTCAGCCGTAAGGCAATCTCTGCCTTTTTCATGGGATCCATGTCATCCAATGACAATACCTGGTCCCCGATGTGGATTAAATTTACAATCCGCATATGTACCTCCTGACTGCTTTTCTACAACTTATGGTGCTATGGTTGTCTAAGTTGCATTCTCCAACTCAAAGATTGCCCACCGCAGCGCTGCCTTGGTGTCCTCATCAATATCATCGCGCTCCAGCAGAGCATATAATCTGTCGATTCTCTCCATTCCTGTCATTTCCTTCCTGCCGCCTCCTTCCCCTTGTCAATATTGCAATTTTCGTATTTTCTCTCTATACTATTGTTAACTATCTGAATTTATAAGGAGGTTCTTTATGCTAAATTTTGACTCGACCGTAAATATCGCTACAATACTTGCACTTGTTGCTATCGTCTGCCCAGTTCTCACCGCCATAATAGATAATGTATTTCGCTTAATTTTTAAATGCATTGAAAATAAGCAAAAAAGATATGAGCAGGATATCTTACATAAAAGGGAGATTTTTGAAAATTTTCTATCTTCTTTTAATGAAGTTTGCCAACGCAGGGAGTACGAAACACTCTCTCGCTATGCCTCCAGCTATTCTCTGATTTACATTTATCTTCCGCAAAGTATCCGTGATGAACTTGGTAAAGTAAATGAGCTGATCAGCCAGCGCAATTGGGATGCGGCAATAAAGTATGTTGATCCTATTTCAGCTGATATTTATAAAATAATGCAAAAGCAACAACTGACGCGTTGATTGCTATTACATACGCTCTATATATCTTGTAATTTATTGGGGTTGTGTTGAATATTCGCTTTCCCAACTTTATGCAACCAATAGATGCAAGCACCAATATTGCAAGAGAACCATAATCAATAAAATTCTGAACCTGATTTACTGTCATTGCTATTTTCTCTTTTATGAATATTTTGTGTTTGTAAAGTCCTTGCGAATATCAGCATTGCAAGGGCTTTTGTATTTTCTGCTAAAGTGTTCATGTCATATCTGAGGCCACTCTGTTGCTCGGCTTTGATTTTGATATCCTCTGCCATCGTTTCGATCAGTTCATCTACCTTATCCACTTCTGCTGCCTCCTTCCTTTATTAGTGATGAGATGATAGTTGCATTTTTCTAAATTACTCCATATACTTAAAGAAATACTGTATGAAGGAGTATTCTTATGATTGATGATTGCCGTCATGTCCTTAAAAACCTGCAAAAGCTATCCCAGAGCACAGACACTGAACTATGCTTCATTGGCTGCCATCCTCATATCTGCCGTTCTGACTGTCTGGATGTTTATTATGATTACTCAGATCAAGCTCATCAGATTCATGCTGTTATCGACCAACTTGCCCTTGACGGGTATATCCGGTATTCCGATCTCGGCAAAGACTATTTTTTCCTTACCTACAAAGGAGTTCACCCTTATAAGGTTGAATGGCAACGAATAAAAAATTTTCTGTTTACCTCAATTTTCATTCCCATTGTTGTATCCTTCGCTACAACTGTACTCACTTTGTTTGTGCAATCGTTATTGCAATAGTCGCCAGGCACGATACTGCCATGCTCAATGCAATATTCCAGATTACTCTAAATGTGACATCATTAAATTTTTGTACCTTCTTTTCAAACCGTTCATTCTCACTGAGTTTTTCTGATTCACCCGGTACCTTATGTGTGTTATGCACTCCTGCTGCCTCCTTCCTGAATATTCTGTTGCATTGCGTTTTGTTTTCTCCTATAATAATTTCAGTAACTTGTCACACTTTAAGGAGATACGCTATGAAACTTAACCCCGACTGCATCCGCGGAATCCTTCTGACCGTAGAAGAAAAATGTAATTTTGATACTCCGTGGGAGTATGATCGAGATACTTTTGAATCAGAATATCTTGCTGAGTTTTCCCATGAAGAAATTGTTTATCACATAAAGCAGGCCAGTGTATCCGGTCTCATTGAAAATGTTCATTACTACGACGGAGGTGCTACAGTTTTAATTGGTGATCTCACACCTCTTGGACATGAATTTCTGGCTAATATCCGGGCTAAGTCCTTATGGAATAAAGTAAAATCAAAAGCCACTGATGCTTCGCTCTCTATTCTTATGGAACTTGCAAAGCGTGCTGCTACTGATTACTTTCTTGGTTAGGATATTTGACCAACAATTTCATGGTTAATTCCACCAGATTTCCTTTTTCCACTTTCTTCAGCTCATATTCTTTTACATGGTGGATCTGTTTATCATCCAACCAGATCTCAAATGATGATTTATCAGAAGCCACGATTTTAAGCTTATGTGGGTTCTTCATTCCTGCTGTCTCCTTCCCTGCAAATCCTCTTGCATCCTCTATCCTCTTTTTCTATAATTGATAGTGTCTAATTACTAATTTCAAAAGTTCAAAGGAGGAATTATTCATGCAACTAAACCCTAATTGTGTTAGAGATGTTCTGATTGCTACGGAAGCGAATACTGGTTACAAAATTTATTTTGAGTATCCTCAGGAACTAGATAAAGCACCCAGTCTCGCTAACTATTCCGATGAAGAAATTCATTATCATATTCTGCAATGTGCAAAGGCTAATCTGATTGAGCTAAACTATCATGATTTAGATGGTAATCTCGGAATCAATGATTTGACCCCGAGCGGTCACGAATTTCTCGCCAATATCCGATCTGACACTGTATGGAACAATGTAAAAGCTGTAAGTTCTAAAATTGGTTCCACATCTCTCAGTGCTTTGACACAAATAGCCAGCGGAACAATAACCGCTTTAATCAAATATCAACTTGGAATATGAAAAAATTTCTTAGCAGCCTTTTCGCTATACTTGGATACCGTTTCTTCGTCCGGAACGATATTCATATCTTTGATGTATAGTGAAAGGGCATCCAATGTCATTTTCAAATGGCAAATCACTATAAGTGATGCAATAAGACATATAGCTAATACTATTGCCATTCCTGCTACCTCCTTTACTTGTCTGTGCGCTCACGTTTCGTGAGTTTTAAGGGTAAAAAATTTCATTAATTGGTTTCTGAAACAGTGCCGCAATACGAATTTTAATATTATCTCTCGGAATTCTCTCGCCTCTTTCATACATAGATAGTGCTGATACACTTATATTAAGTTCTTTTGCTGTTTCAGCCTGTGTTCGTTCTCCTCTTAATTCCATCAAGCGCTCGCCAATCGCTTTCGCATCCATTTCTACAATTTCCAATATCTTCATCTCCTCTCACTCACGTTTCGTGTTGCTATCTGTAATATACACAATTTGTGAGCATATGTCAACACGTTTTGTAAATTTATTTATTGATTTTTTTCACGTTTCGTGTATACTATAATCAGAAGGGACGTGATTATATGCCAGAGTTCAAAGATATGCTTAAATATTTCAGGATGAGAGAAAATTTATCCCAAAGCGAATTAGCTGAAAAGCTTGGAGTTTCAGCATCAACCATAAGTATGTATGAAGTTGGTAAGCGAGAGCCTGACTTTGAAACAGAAGAAGCTATAGCTGATTTTTTTAATACAGATTTAAATACATTACGGGGTAGGGATACTGAAAGCGAGTCTTATTATTTAAATTCCGAAGCCCGTGACATGGCTCAGTTTCTCTTCGAGAATCCGGAATACAAGGTCCTCTTCGATGCTTCCAGGAAGGTGAAGCCGGAGGACATCCAGTTTGTAAAAGAGATGATTGATCGGATGAGCAACCAGAACGGATGACCAATGCTCATACATATTCTGAGGAGGTGGCTGACATGGATATCCATTCGGTACTGGCAACGCTGCCATACAGCATTAAGGCCTATGTGGTGGCAAATCCCGATATGAGCTTTACCATCGTCCTGAACGATGCTCTGTCCTTCGAGCAAAACCGGAAATCTTACCTGCATGAGTATGCACATATCATCAATGGAGACTACGACAGGAAATGCTCCGTGGATATGATCGAGATCGGAGCACACAAATAATGTTATCTACTTCGACCCGATAGTTGTGTTGGAGTTGATATAGTTGCACCGGTGCAACTTACTATAATATTGATATACACATAGTTTTACACATGGTTATCCACAGATTTATACACATTTTGTGTAATATGTATTGACAAATCAATCCTGAGCATATAATATAAATGTGTAACAAAGGTTACACGTTAATAATGCTTCAGGTTGTACGTCTCTCAATATATGAGAATGACCGAACCCTGGAGCTTTTTATTTTATACGGAGGATAATATATGAAAACTGCTATACTTGTAGATGGTGGATTCTACCGCAGGCGGGCTCAAATTGTTCTAGGCGATATTCCTGCCAAGGATCGAGCTATTGAATTGGCAAACTATTGCAAACGCCACCTGAACTCTCATGGAGAACATAATAACGATCTGTATCGTATATTTTACTATGACTGTCCTCCTGCTTCGAAAAGACTTTTCCACCCCTTTCTTCAGAAACAGGTGGATCTGTCCAAAACTGACCTGTATATCTGGATGAATGAATTCCTCACTGAGCTGAAGAAAAAGAGAAAGTTTGCCATCCGCTTAGGAAAACTCGCCGAAGAACAGGCTCATTACACTATCCGTTCTGATGTTGTCAAAAAGCTCTGCCGCGGATCCATTTCTTTTTCAGATCTGCAAGAGTCAGATTTTTGCATTGAGATAGACCAAAAAGGTGTTGATATGAAAATCGGTTTGGATATTGCATCTATGGCATATAAGCATCAAGTTGATCAGATCATCCTGATTTCCGGAGATAGTGACTTTGTATCTGCTGCAAAACTTGCCCGTCGGGAAGGTATTGATTTTATACTCGATCCGCTGGGGGCTCCCATTAAGCCAGATCTGTTTGAACATATAGATGGACTGCGTACCTGCGATAAACGGTTCACGCCAACCAATAAGTAAAAAAATCAGCCCCAGTGCGCCAACACCGGAGCCGATCCGATCTTACCGGGAAATCCCGTATAAAATCACCTTAGACAAGTGCATTTTATCATTTTCCCGGACAGATTGCAATGCAAACATATGTCCGGGCATTTTTATGCCCATTTTTCCGTATATTTACTTAGGAGGAATGTGCAATGTCTAAGAAAGTGATGCGAAAATCTTCGGAAGTCACGGAGCAGATCCGCACCGGTGCCGCTTATATCCGTGTCAGCACCGATGATCAGTTGGAATATTCCCCGGAGTCCCAGCTGGAGGAAATCAAAAAGTACTGTCTGCAGCATAATATCCTGCTGCCGTCCGAATTCATCTTCGTGGAAGAGGACGGACGCTCCGGCCGTAAATCCAGCAACCGGTATGCATTTCAGAATATGATTGCAACAGCCAAGACCAAGCCGAAGCCCTTCGATGTCATTGTACTGTGGAAATTCAGCCGTTTTGCAAGGAATCAGGACGAGAGTACTTTCTACAAGTCCATGCTCCGGAAAAAACTGGGCATCGATGTGGTATCCGTCAGTGAGCCGCTGATCGATGGCATGTATGGTCGCCTCATTGAAATGATCATTGAGTGGCAGGATGAGTTCTACTCCGTCAACCTCTCCGGAGAAGTCCGCCGTTCCATGCTCTCCCGTGCTCGCAAGGGTCTCTACAACGGTAAAATGCCACTGGGATATACCAAGGCTCCGAATGAGAATCCTGTCATCGAAGAGCAGGAATCCGCTATTGTCCGTAAGATCTTCGATATGTACGCCACCGGCAGCGACATCAACTACATCACCAGAGATCTGAATAACCATGGATACAAGACGAAGACCGGCAATCATTTTGACCAGGAAGGTGTGATCTACATACTGGAGAATCCCTTCTACATCGGTAAGGTACGCTACAACATGAGAGAATCCAGTGCTACCAGTACCCTGCGGGATCCCGAGGAATGGATCATCAGTGACAGCTTCCACGATCCGATCATTGACATGGATACCTGGAACATAGTCCAGGAGCGCCGGGAACGCAGCAAGAAGCTGATGCAGCGTTATGAACACCCAGTCTCTCACACGAAGCACTGGCTGTCCGGTCTTGTAAAATGTCCAGTCTGCGGCAAATCCCTGTCACATAAAGAAGGTTATCCCCGGAAATCCGCTCACGGCGAATCCTATATTTCCGGCGAGGGCTTCCAGTGTCTGGGATACATGAAAGGGCTTCATACAGGCTCGCAATACATCTCTGCTAAGAAACTTACCTGTGCCGTGATATCGTCTCTCCATGAGGTGCTGGAGAGCGTCACAGACGCATCCTTCGAGCTTGTCCGCACCTATGAGCCGACTGTGGAACTGGACAGACAGCGTTACCAGCGTGAGCTGGCTTCCCTGGATCGCAAGCTGGAGCGTATCAAGGATGCTTATTTGAACGAAATTGATACTCTGGAAGATTACAAGCGGAATAAGGACATGATAGAGAAGCGCCGGGCAGACCTAGAAGCACTGCTCTCAGAGTTGACGACTGCTGCCTCCGGTCCTGAGAATTACAAAGAACAGTTCTTGAACCGGGTACAATCTGTTCTGGATATCATAGAAAGTGATGCTCCAAATGACCTGAAAGCGGAGGCTCTCCGGGGCATTGTGCGTAAGATTGTGTTCTACAAGGATACAAATACCCTTGAATTCCACTATTACCTCATGGTAGAATGAATCCTGTAACCCGCATAAACACTGTGGTTATAGAATAGTAGCTGTATTTCCGACCATCCCCCACCGTGACCCGCATCCAAAACGATCAATGGCATAAAAAAACTCCCGCATATCTTTTTGTTTCATGATATGCGGGAGTTTTCCCTTTTAGATATTCTTTTGTCTACTTTAAAAGTCCTGCCGTCACTTTCTGCGGGATCACAAATTCCGGGGCTCCCATATAGCCGGGAGCCACCTCGTATTCGTCAAAGGCAATGACCAGTTCTCCACTTTCATTAAAATAAAAATTCGTCTGCTCCGTAATACTCTGGAAGTTGGATTCCGGCATGTCTTCATCATCCAGAAAATAGATCACACCTTCGTCCGCCACCATCTGCTCCCGCATCTGGGTCTTAATATTCTCACTGATCACGGAGATATAATCGCTTCCCTCTGCAAACAAATCCGCCAGTGCCACCACATTTCCTGTCTGTTTATCGATCGTATAAAACTGATTATGCTCGTAGCCGCTGGCTTCCGTCTCCAGAACGCTCAATTTTACAGTGTAATACTGTGCATTATCCGTAACAACCTCCTGAGACACATGCAATCCATGATACCCTTCCTCTGATAAGGTATCCTCGAACTGGCGGATCAGCTCGTCTACCGTGGTCTCCATATCCTGATTGATCTCCTGCACACCGTCCTCCGACAGTTTTGCCGTGGCGGCCTCCTTCCCGGTGCCTTCCGTACTTCCGGCATCCATTCCTTCCGGAGCCGCTGCTCCCACTGCCATTTCTCCTACTGGAGAACCTTCTCCAGCGGGAATACCTTCCCCCGTATCCTCTCCATAGGTGATCTGTGCCAGTTCAATCTCCGCATCATGGTTTTCATCACTGTAATTGTACTGCCGCACCGTCACCAGTCGGAAGAAACCTCCCAACACTGGAATATTTTCCATGGCATAGGCAATCTGTCCATTGGTATTGGGCAGAGTGATCAGCACAACCGCTGCCGCCGCTACTGCAGTCCACGTGGAACGTCTTCTGGCCCGCTCTGCTCTTTTTTTCTCCATCCGGGCTCTGTCGATGCCTGCCTGCAGCCGTTCCAGTCCCGCCTCGGGTATTGTCATATTCTCATACTCCTCTTTTAACTGTCTCAATTGTTCCTGTTCTGTCATATCTATTCTCCATCTGTCCGGTCTTCTGGAACCGGCCATGCTATCTCTTCCTATATCTTATCTATATCCTATATCCATCTGCATCCTGCGAATGTCTATGGCAACAGTCTTAGGGATCACCCCGTGCTGCCTTCAAGATTCAGCCGCAGCTTTTTCATCACCCGGTACAGTCTGCTCTTTACTGTGCTCAGATTTTCATCCAGGATCTTCGCGATTTCCTCCAGCTGCCTGTCCTCAAAAAATCGTAAAACAACGATGGCACGATCCTTGGGATCCAGATTTTCTATGGCCCGTTTTAAATCAATATTCTCATAGGTATCTTCACTTGCCGCCTGGATCTCGTCCACATCTGTGCTCTCCTTCCGGCTCCGCAGGAAGCTGCAGGCCTCGTTGACTACGATCCGGTATACCCAGGTCTCCACATATTGTGGTTCCTTCAGGCTGTCACTTTTCAGGATTGCTTTATAGGCTGCTTCCTGTACAATATCCAGCGCATCCGCTTCATTATGTACATAACTATAGGCAAGACGGTAATACTTCTCATATCCTTCCGTCAGGGCACGCTCCACCGCCTGTTCTTTTTTTCTGTCCGACATATATCCTTTCCTCACTTTATGAAAATTGCATGCAATGATTTTATCCGGTATTCATTGTAACACATCTTGCTTTTTATGTCTTAGTCAAAAAAACCGACTTTGCTGCCTACTGATTGCTCCGTGCTACGCACTCCCGCTTCTCCGCTCCGGTCCGTGCCAGACATGTGCCACTGGCACATAGCACCCTGGCATTATACTATTTTGACGCTGTATCTTTGCAAAAAGTTTCACCGACAAATCAGGAAAATATTCCCGGCTGCTTCGGCTACACAAAAGATCCCGGGCTGCTCACCCGGGATCCTTTGAAAAGAGATGTATGAAACTATGCGTTGCATTTGTTCCTGTCGATCCATAATGTAAGCTCTTACATTTTGAATCATAATTATTCTACCATTATTTCGACTATTTGGCAAACAGATTTCTTACAGTTGCGAGTTTTTCGCACTTTTAGCCAAAATCGCACCTTCATTTTTGTCTAATCCTCATATTTGAAGTAATCGAAATCCGCTGCTTTGCGGCTTCCGCAGCCTCCGTTGTTGGCGTAGATGCCTACCAGCGTACCAGTGTGACGCTTGGGATCGTCGGGCACGCCCTCGTCGCAGAGGTAAATACAGTTCTCCAGAGCTCCGACCTTTTCCCATTTTTGACCATCATAGCTGTAATAGAAAGTTCTGGTCAGCTTCTCCACCACTACCTTCAGATACACCGGGGTCTCCTTCACATTATCCACTTCCGCTATCAATTCCTCACCGTGGTTGCGGTTGATGACCAGTTGGATCTTTCGTCCGCCTTCATAACACAGGGAGCATCTGGCATAAGTAGCAGTACTGTAATAGCAGGTCAGTCCCGCCTGTTCTCCGTCCTTATCCGGGTAGAACTCCAGCTTCGTCTCTGCCACGTAGGACAATTCCTGTTCTCTGCGCAGCAACGTATTTTTCGCCCGGATCTCATTCAGCTGTCCATCTCTGGTCCAGATCCGGAAATATCCGGGGTGCTCGGTCAGAGACCAGGAACCGTTATCCGGGTTGCGGACGAACTCCCATTCCAGATTCAGCTTTGTATCGTTAAAATCGTCGAACAGATTTCTCTCATAAATACACTCCGGCAGATCCGGTGCGATCTGTGTCAGGCTGGGACCTTTTCCTTCGTTGACGGTAAACCAGCCGTCCTCCGTCCACTGTACGGGATCCAGAGCAGACTCTCTGCCTACGGTAGTATAGTTGCCCTCGTTAGGTCTTCCGCAGAGATAATAACACCACCACTGACCGTTCTGATCCTGTACCAGCTTGCCGTGTCCGGCTCTCTGAATGGGTGCCGCAGGGTCCTTCTGACGCATGACCGGATTATAGGGAGAACACTCATAAGGACCGTAGAAATTCTTACTTCTTCCCACATTGATGCCATGGCCGTAACCGGTGCCACCCTCAGCCACGATAGCGTAATAATAACCGTCCTTTTTCATGATATGGGGACCTTCAGAGCAACGCTCGCCCGTGCCTTCCCATGCGGTCTTCGCCGGACCCGCCACTGCCAGTCCGTCCGCCGTCAGGGGAACCGCCTGTGCTGCCTTGGCAATGATCATATATCTGCTGCCGTCATCATCCACGAACAGAGACGGATCGATATCGTCCACTTCCAGACATACCGGCTTACTATAAGGACCCTCCGGCCTGTCGGACACCATCACCAGTTGTCTGCGCATTACGTTGTTATCACGCTTGCCGTCCGCATTCAGGCGTAAGGTAACATAGATATAGTATTTTCCGTCCACATATTCAATATCCGGTGCCCAGATTCCGTGGGAATCCCGGATGTCGCTGAGATCCAGCCATTCCGGATTCGTGATGGCATGACCGATAATATGCCAGTGTACCATATCCCTGGAATGGGAAATGGGGATCGCCGGAAAATACTGGAAACTGGAATTCACCATGTAATAATCGTTACCGACACGGATCACGGAAGGATCCGGAAAAAAGCCTCGTTGTACAGGGTTATGATAAGTTCTAGGTTCACTCATAGGGAGTCTCCTTTTTACATGTATTAGTCTTTCTATTTGCGCAAAGCTGCGTGTACCACGCTCATACTATAAGTGTATTCTTTACCAACTCTCCTGTCGTGCCAGTTTCCCTTTTATTTTATGACAAATATTGCGTTTTCTCCGGACATTTCAAAATTTGGCATAATTATTCCATAATGGAATACTGCATCCACTCGTATAACAGCTTCGTGCCCTCCATGATCTCGGGCGGAAGCAGCGCGCGGGCCACCAGCTTTAATTCATCGGATTCGATGTCTGTTCTGCGAAGATGGGCATAATCGCCGTCAATGCTTTCTACGATGTATTCAAAACGATTCATAAGGGTATACCTCTTTCTTTGATGTGTTTGAGATAAGTTTAAGAGGTTTTTGGGGGAGAGTCAAGGGGATCTGACGCAGCAGCGGCTTATCGCATAAATTGCTTCGCAATTCATGCGATATCCGCTGGACTTCGCCATATCCGCACTAAAAAAGAAGCGCACTATTGCAAGCTAGCTTGCATAGTGTGCTCCCTTTTTAGCACGGCTGCGTCGAAGCGGTCCTGACGCTTACATCATTCCGCCCATGCCTGCGCCGCCGGCGGGCATTGCGGGGGTGTCTTCTTTGATATTAGCTACAACGCTTTCGGTAGTAAGTAGTGTGCTTGCTACGCTGGTAGCGTTCTGCAGAGCGCTTCTGGTAACCTTAGCGGGATCCAGGATGCCTGCGCTTACCATATCTACATATTCCTCTTTCAGAGCATCGAAACCGACACCGACCTCAGACTCACGTACCTTGTTGATGATAACGCTGCCTTCCAGTCCTGCGTTTGCTGCGATGTGATACAGAGGTGCTTCCAGTGCTTTCAGGACAATGCCTGCACCGGTCTTCTCATCACCTTCCAGACTTGCTGCCAGTTTGGCAACTTCCTTGGATGCATGAATGTATGCGGAACCGCCACCACAGATGATACCTTCCTCTACGGCTG
>ULYB01021820.1_pt1 | contig 42337 bp, 40 predicted proteins | sample 1961761 | NCBI WGS metagenome assembly ULYB01 (sample SAMEA4835852, study PRJEB28245) | human gut metagenome | biome: gut microbiome; material: fecal sample | place: Denmark | collected 2008
AACCTAAAATATCTTTAGCTCTTGCTACATCTTGTTGTGTTGCTAAACGTACACCTTCTAATTCGTATTTGCAACCTAGATTTTCCCACTTGTATTTGCCCATATCATGATATGGCAAAATTTCTAATTTTTTAACTGTTTTTAAGCTAGATAAAAATTTCTTTAAATTTAATAAATCTTCTTCTTTATCAGTATATCCAGGAACTAAAACTTGTCTAATCCACATATCTTTACCAATTGTGCTTAGATATTTAGCAAAATCTAGTTCTAACTTATTAGAAACACCTGTTAAATATTTACAGATTTCATCATTGATACATTTTATATCTAATAGAAATAAATCTGTTAAATTAATCAGTGTTTTTAATTTATCTGTAAGAGGAAAAGAGCCAGAAGTATCTATTGCAGTATTAATATTTTGACTTTTTAACCTAGTAAAAAGTTCTATTAAAAAGTCCATTTGCAATAAAGGCTCTCCACCGCTAACAGTAACTCCTCCACCAGAAGGAATAAAATAATTCTTGTATCTTCCAATTTTCGCTAAAAGTTCATCAACAGAGTACTGTTTACCAGCGTCTAACATCCACGTGTCCCTGTTTTGACAATACTTACACTTTAAAGAGCATCCTTGCATAAAAATTACAAACCTTATTCCAGGTCCATCAACTGTTCCAAAAGTTTCAAAAGAATGTATTTTAGCAAGTTTACTTTCCATAATTATTTCTCCAATCATTAATAAAAACTATTCAATATTATTGAATAACAAAATTATACCTATATTCTTTCATGTATTGTTCTATTTATAACGTCTAATTGTTGTTCTCTTGTTAATTTTGTAAAGTTTACAGCATATCCAGAAACACGAATTGTAAGTTGAGGATATTTTTCTGGATGTTCCATTGCATCTTTTAATAATTCTCTATCAAAAACATTTACATTTATATGATGACCTGTTTGAATAAAGAAACCATCTAACATATTTACTAAATTGTTTATCTTAGAGTCTTCATCTTTTCCTAATGTATTAGGAGTAATAGAAAATGTAAAAGAAATTCCGTCTTCAGCATATTCGTAAGGTAACTTGGCTATAGTATTCATTACAGCTAAAGCACCATTTACATCTCTACCATGTAATGGGTTTGCACCAGGTCCGAATGGCTCTCCAGCAGCTCTACCATCAGGTGTAGCTCCAGTTGCTTTTCCATATACAACATTTGAAGTAATTGTTAAAATCGATAATGTAGCTCTTGCATTTCTATAAGTATGATGTTTTTCTAATTTTCTCATAAATTTTTTAACAACATCTACTGCAATACTATCAACTCTATCATCATCATTTCCATATTTAGGAAACTCACCATCGACTTGATAGTCAACAGCAAGCCCAGTGTCGTCACGAATAACTTTTACCTTTGCATATTTTATAGCAGAAAGAGAATCAGCGACAACAGAAAGCCCAGCAATACCGCAAGCCATTGTTCTTAAAATATTTCTTTCGCTATCATGTAAAGCCATTTCTAAAGCTTCATAAGAATATTTATCATGCATATAATGAATAGCATTTAATGCTTTGATATATATTTTAGCAACATATTCCATCATATTATCAAATTTTTCCATAACTTCATCATAATCCAAATATTCAGATGTAATAGGAGCAAATTCTGGAGTTATTTGCTTTCCGCTTTTTTCATCTCTACCACCATTAATAGCATATAACAATGTTTTAGCAAGGTTTGCTCTAGCTCCGAAGAATTGCATTTGTTTACCTATTTTCATTGCAGATACGCAACAAGCTATTCCATAGTCATCTCCCAAAGTAACTCTCATCAAATCATCATTTTCATATTGAATAGAAGATGTTTTAATAGAAATCTCAGCACAGAATTTTTTAAATCCATCTGGTAAGTTTTTAGACCATAAAACAGTTAAATTTGGTTCTGGAGCAGGTCCTAAGTTAACTAAAGTGTGTAACATTCTAAAAGAATTTTTAGTAACTAAAGTTCTACCATCAATACCCATACCTCCTAAAACTTCTGTAACCCATACAGGGTCTCCACTAAATAAAGAATTATATTCAGGAGCTCTTAAAAATCTAACCATTCTTAATTTCATAACAAATTGATCCATTAGTTCTTGTGCAAGTTCTTCAGTTAAAGTACCTTCATTCAAATCTCTTTCTACATATATATCTAAGAATGTAGTAGTTCTTCCTAAACTCATTGCAGCACCATTTTGATCTTTAATAGCTGCAAGATATCCAAAATAAACCCATTGAAATGCCTCTTTAGCATTAGAAGCAGGCACAGAAATATCAAAACCATATTTTAAAGCCATTTTTTTCAATTCTTCTAAAGCTAAAATTTGGTCATAAATTTCTTCTCTATTTTTTATAATAGCATCAGTAAATTCATCACTATCTAAAGTTTCTAATTCTAATTGCTTTTCTTTAATTAGAACATCTACACCATATAAAGCAACTCTTCTATAGTCACCAATAATTCTTCCACGACCATAGCCATCTGGAAGACCAGTTATTAAATGTGAACTTCTTGCAGCTCTTACATCAGGTGTATAAACTGCAAAAACACCATCATTATGGGTCCTTCTTAAATTATGATAAATATATTCAATATTCTCATCTACTTTATACCCGTAGCTTTCACATGATTTTTCAACAATTCTAATACCACCATTTGGCATAATAGCTCTTTTTAAAGGTTCATCAGTCTGAAAGCCAACAATTTCCTCTAAACTTTTGTCAATATATCCTGCTTCATAAGCATTTATAGAAGATGGAGTTTTTACATCCACATCAAGAACTCCATTATTTTCTGTTTCTTTTTTATAAAGTTCTAAAACTTTATTCCATAATTTAGTTGTTTTTTCAGTAGGAGATGCTAAAAAATCAGAATTACCTTCATAAGGAGTATAATTTGCTTGAATAAATCCTCTAACATCTAGTTCTTTAGTCCATTCTCCAGTTGTGTTAAAATTTCTCCATTGTTTAAAATCCATTTAAATTCCTCCTTTATTATTATTATTATAAACTATAATAACATATCATAAATAGAATAAAATATCAACAATTTATAAAAATTAATTGTCAACAATTACCTTTGCAATCTTATAAATTAGTTTTTGCTTTTCAGGTGAAGCTTTATTTAAAGTATTAGTAAATTCAGAAGATAAATAAAAATGAGAAGAATCAGAAGAACCATTTAAAATATAACCTTCTGTAACACCTAAAATATCACAAATTTCACTCAATCTTTTTAAATTAATATGAGAATTGCCTCTTTCAATTCTACTTAGAAAGGCAATAGAAACATTCAATTTTTCTGCTAATTTTTCTTGAGTAAGTTTTTGATTTAATCTAGCTGTTCTTAACCTTTCACCAATAATAGTATAATCTAATGCCACAAACATCAAATCCTTTCTAATATAGTGATTTCCTAAAAAAACAAAAAATATGCAAACAAATAGTTAAAAAATACTTTGTAATTATTGACAGTAATTTTATTAATTAATATAATGTATTTGGTAAAAAAGATAACTTGAGTCAAAGTGAAAAACTGTAAAATATGTAATAATTTCCATACAAAAAAAAAGGAAAAATATTTGCGTATTATATACTGTTATGCTATAATTTAAGATAATATGAGAGAAAAGGAAGTGTAATAAAAATGGAAAAAGAATTAGATAAATTAACTTCAAGGGAGATACTTCAAATGTATACAAAAGTGTCTGAATTTATAACATTTTTAAGTAAAGAAGAGAAAAACACAGAAAAAATGGGGGAAACAAAATGAATAATTTAAAAGAAGTAAATGAACAAATAGAAGCAAGCAAAGAAATACTGGCTACATTTCCTAGAAATAATGCAAAAAATATAAAAGCATGCATAGCTCAAATACAAGACTATCAGAAAAAATTTATAGAAGTAAAAGAAACGCTTATTCAAGAAATGGAAAAAAGAATAGGAAAATTAGAAGAAATAAAAAAAGCTGAAGAAATTGTAAAGTTAGAAGAAGAAGTGATAAATAAAGAAAAAGAGCTACATGTAATAAATAACTTCCAAACTTCATACGAAAAAATGAATTTAGATAAAATATTATTTAGCTTAAATATATTTTATAAAAAGAACTTGGAAGTTGTTAATGAAGCAATATTAAAAGCTATCGAAAAATTTAAAGAGGTTGGCGTTGTTTTAATGCCAAAAGATTTTACATATAGTAAATATGTGAATGAATATATGCAAGTATTTTTTCAAGAGAAGGAAAAAGGCAATGTGAATTCTGATAGAATAAAAAGTGAATTTGAAAAAATATATTGGAAATGTCCGGACATAATTATTCATATTAGATTAAATATATTTTACTTATATAAAGAAAATGAAAAAAATATAGATAAATATTATGAAAAAAGACAAGAAGAAATATTACAAAATTCTACAATAGAGCAAAAACTAAAAGAATATAAAGATATAAAAGCAGAATTGTTAGAAAAAGAAGAAACAGACAAATATAATATAGTCAATTCTTTCTATACAGGCAAACTAAATACAAAAGATTATACAGAAAAATTGGTAAAAGGAAGTTATGAAAAATTTATTCCTAAAGTTATACTAGAACAAGCAGATGAAAACAAAAAAGCAGAAATAAATATAAATTTATATAAGTTGTTAAATAGTTTATATGAATATAAAAATTATTTGAAGTTTAAATTTATAATAGATGATACGAGAAAAAAGTATGCAGAAAAAGAACAAAACAAAAATGCATATGCACAAACACAAAAAGAGATTGCCACTCAAGAAGCTAAACTAATGAAACTAAACAATAAAATAAATGGTGGAGGCTTATTTAAGAGATCAAATGAAAAATTATTAGCAGAAGCAAATGATTTAATTTTAAAAATTAAACAATTATACATAGAACTAGATAGAAACAAAATAAAAGATAAAATATATAATGAAATAAATGAAAATTCTACAGTGCTAGATGCACTTAAACTAGCAAGTTCATATTATACATATGTATATTATTGTATACAAGACAATATAAAAGATATAACAGAAGAAGAAATAGAACAACTTATTAAAGAATTAAGAGAATTTGTAAATTGGCCATATTATACAATTTTGGACAATATAACAATGTTAAACGAAAAAGATGTTTTGGTAATAATAAAAGATAGATATCAATTATTAAAAATAAATATAACAAAAGAAGATTTAGAACAAGATAATTTAGATACTGCAATAGTAGCATTAGAAAAAATTAAAATGAATGAAAACTTGTTAAAGAACAATATAAATATAGATGAATTAGAAAGTGAATGCGAATTTGGCAAAATATTAAAATCCAAATAAAATGTAGGGGCGATTTTAATCGCCCGCAAACTAAAATGGGGAAAATAAAAGATGAGACGATTGAACAAAAGGAAAACTGCCATAATATTAATAGTTATGATAATGCTATTAGTAGAAATTATAATATTAGGACTTTCTAGAGCTAATAATATAAAAGAAATACAAACAACTATTATAGATTATGGTAAAAAATTAGAAGATGATAATTTAATATTAGATGCTATAAATAGTGGCAAAGATAGTTACTATGTTGTTTTACCAAACATGATAAATAATAAAGTAGTAACCAACTATTATGTTGCTCTAAGAAATGACGGACAAAGCGAAGAAACAACAGCGACTGAAAATGTAGAAAGTGACGAAATAAATGTTGAAATAAATGTTAATGAAGAGATACAAACAAATACTGATGCAGAAAATATAAATGATACAGAAACCAGCTTAGAAACAACAAAACAAGTCCAAATGGAAAAAAAACCGGGAGATAAACTATATTTGACAGCAACAGAAATAGAAGAACAGAAATTAAATGTAATAGCTAAATACGATGAAAAAGAAAAAAATGGACAACTATTATACAATAAACACCTAGAACAAATAATAGATGATAAAAACGTAACTGTAGAAGGATACATGCCAGCAGATGCAATTCTTACTGTAGCAGTAGCAAATGAAGAGAAAACTAAAGAAGCACTAAAAGATGTTTTGAATAAAGATATTACATATAAAATAGCATATGATATAAAATTACTTTCAAATGAAAAAGAATATAATCCAACAGACTTTGATGAAAATGTTAAGGTGTCAATTTCTGGTGTAGATGCAATAGACAAAGAAAACCAAAAATATAAAGTAGTACATATAAATAATGAAAATAAAATAGAAGAAATAGAGAAGATAGAGCTTAAGGATAATGAAGTTGTGTTTGATGCCTCAAGCTTTTCAACATATGCACTTTTATTAGATGATACTATGAATTTGACCAATATGGCAATGCGCGCCAATGTAGCACCTAGAACATTAGATAATGCTATGACAGATACATGGGATGGAACAACTGCTGCAACAAGCTTTAAGTATGGAGATGGAACAGCTGCATCACCTTATTTAATACAAAGCTGTGCAGAATTAGCATTATTTAGAAATAATGTAAATACAGGAACAACATATTCTGGGCAATACTTTCAATTAGTAAGAAATTTAGACTTAAATGGTAATTATTGGACACCAATAGGAATAACAGAAAAACCATTTCAGGGAATTTTTGATGGAGCAGGTTATACAATATCAAATGCCAAAATAGCAATAGCAGCACTAACTACAAGTATAGATTCTTATGGCTTTTTTGGAAGTATAGGTGGAGGAACTTCTAAAGCAGAAGTTCGAAATGTAATGTTTGATTCTATTAGCATTCAAATAACTGCAAGCGGAAATACTGCAACTACTACAACACAAAAAGGATATCATATTGGAATAATAGTAGGAACACTTTACAAAAATGCAAATATTCTTAATAATAGTATAACAAATTGTTCAATAACGGCAGGAAGTACATTGACATTAGCAAACAATTCATTTAGGGTCGCAGTAGGAGGAGTGGCAGGTTTTGTTGCAAATGGATTTACTAAAAATAAAAATGGAATAACTATAAGCGAAACAGATCCAGGTTCTACTGCAAGATATAGTATAAAAAGTTGTTTCGCAGATGTTAATATAAATATAGGAACAAAATGTGCGGATGAGGCCAGTGCTGGACAATATGCAGTAGGTGGAATAGTTGGAATAATCCGCTCACAACCTGTATGGCCAGATCATTGTATGTATAATGGAAGCATTACTGCAAATGGATTTATAGGACCTATATTTGGCTATTTAAGAAATAGCACAAATTACACATCAACAAGTAATTATTTAACATTATGGCAAGGTAATGATGCAGGAAACTTGACAATGACAAGTGCATATTCAGCACCGATAACAATAAATGGTACATCTATTAATGGAACAGTAACTACAGGTAGCTCTACAAACAATATAGCAGCATCAGTGGGAAAAGGTGCTACAGTTATTCAATCAGTACAAGGCACAAATAAAGGAATAGCTTATACTGAAACAACAGATAATATATCACTACTTAATGGAGGAGGACTTTCTACAAATACATATTTACCTTGGACTACAGGATATACAATAACCTCTAACTTCACAAGTGTAACTGTTGCAAATAAAACAACATCAACATATGATATAGATGCTAAAAATACAAAAACACCATTAACATATAAGTGGTATGTTAATGGAACATTACAAACTGAAACAAGTAATGTACTTACAAAAACCTCTAGTTGGGAGGAAGCTTATGAAATAGATTCTATAATAAAAGATAATAATGGCTTTTATTATTTGCAAAGCTTTGAAATTCCAAAACTAGAGTTAAAGATAACATTTAATATAGATGAAGCAAAAGCAAAAACAACAGCAGAACTAACAGGAACGGCAAAGGACTTAATTAATTTAGAGGATTATACATATCAATGGTATAAATTAGATGTTTCTGGAATTACGGCTACGGAAATAAAAGGAGAAACATTAGCAATATTAACGCAATTAGTAGAGGGACAAGAATATAAATTAGTTGCTACAAATACTAATAATGCAGAACTATCAAGAGAAGGTAGTTTTATATATAAGGGAAATAGAACAGTTATATATGTAGATTATGCGGAAGGATCAAATACAAATGATGGCTTAACACCAGAAACCGCCGTAAAAACTATGGTATCTGCATATATGAAATTAAGTTCTTCAGGAGACATTAATACAAATATAATAGTAGTAATAGGAAAATATACTGCTACTGTATTTAGTGCCTCAACAAATGCAAATATGTCAAAACCAGCGACCATAACAGGAGCATATGGAGGAACAGATTATCAAGGAAACCTACTAATGGCCGGGGATACAGCAGGAAGATTCTTGGTTGCAGATACTGCTTTTGAACATTTGGAATTTAGAGGGTCTTTTACTGATGGAACAACTGCTTCAACAAATTTATATTTACAAGGATATAGCTTAACAATGGGACGAGGAGTTACTATGTCAAATTATAATTATATAAACATAGGAACAATTCCAGACTTTAATGTATATGCAGGATGGAGAAGATATAATTATGCTACATTGCCAAGAAATAATTCACATATAATTATTGAAAGCGGACAATATGGAACAATAGCATTAGGAGGAAATACAGGGACAAATGCAGTATCCAATTTATCAAATACTACTTCTAATAATTTTACAGGTTCATCATCAAGTGATACATTTAGTGTGACATTAGACATAGAGTACGAACAGAAACTAAAACAATATGATATAGGATATGTAATAGGAGGAAGTACTTTAGGAAATATTTATGCAAATCAAACTATTAATATAAAAAATGGAGTAATATATGAATTAATTGGTGGAAGTCTAGGAGATTCAAGCAATAGACCAACAGACTGGAATTATCCATTAAATACATTTATAGGAAGCACAACAATAAATATAATAGGTGGTTCTATTGATGAAGTTTGTGCTGGAAGTATGGGGGGCAATATAAGTGGTACAAGTATAGTAGGAGACTCATATTTCTATGGTACTATAACTGTAAATATGTCTAAAGGAGAAATAGTAGGAAATTTATATGGAGCTGGATGCGGAAGTGTTACAGGTTATAATGCAAAATCTTCAGACCCTTATAGCAGCTATGGACAAAGCGTAACAACAACAACAAACATAAATATATCTGGAGGTACGATTGGAGGAGATATTTATGGAGGAGGATATGCATATTCAGAAAAACTAACAGAAGCAACAACTCCAAATGATGGAGGAGCATTATTTGGAGATAGCAATATAACTATAAGTGGTTCTCCAACTATAAGTGGAAATATATATGGAGCAGGTAGAGGAAATAACTTCACTTCAAAAACATATAATGCAATAGTTATAGGAAATTCAAATATAACATTGGGAGGTACACCAACAATAACAGGAGCAATATATGGTGGCGGAAATGGAGTTATTTCAAATCCAAGTATTGCAGAATTAACTGGAGAAACCAATATTAATATTACAACATCATTAGAAAATAATATATATGGTGGTGGAAATTACGCAACTACGAATGAAACTAATGTGTACTTGAAAAGTGGTACAACAACTGGCAATATATATGGTGGAGGAAAAAATGCACAAGCTACTACAACACATGTATATATACAAGGTGGAACAGCTAGTACAATATATGGGGGTTCTGATTCAGAAGGTAATGTTAGAACAACAAATATAAATGGAACTTCAGGAACAGTTAGTACTATTTATGGAGGAAATTATTTGGCTGGAGTTTCTACAACCACAAATGTGACAATAAATGGAACAAAGATTAGTACAGCAATATATGGAGGGGGAAATCAGGCAACAACAACTACAACCAACATTACACTTACGAATTCAACATCGCAGATACCATTGGTATATGGTGGAGGAAAAAATGCAAATGTAACAACTACAAATATTAATTGTAATGGGGCAAGCATAAATAATGTATATGGAGGTTCTGGTGATGGAGGAAATATTAATAAAACAAATGTAAAAATAAATTCAGGAACAGTAACAACTGTATATGGTGGGAATAGAAATGGCGGAACTGTAACACAAGCAAATATAATAGGAACAGGAGGACAAGTTGCTAACATATATGGGGGTGGTAGTAAAACTAGTACTGGTACTACTACAAGCGTAGATACTACAACGATAACTATAAATGGAACCAAAATAACAAGTTCAATTTATGGAGCGGGAAGACTAAACTCATCTACAGGAACAACCAATGTTACTCTAACAAGCTCAAGCGCAACAATTCCAAATGTTTATGGAGGAGGTTATTCAACAACTAGTGGAGTAACAACTACAAATGTTAATTGTAATGGAGCAACTATAACTAATGTGTACGGTGGTTCTAGCAATGGGGGAAATGTTGATAAAACAAATATAAAAATCAATTCAGGCACTGTAAATAATATATATGGTGGAAATTATAATTCAGGAGAAGTTACACAAAGTACAAATATAATTATGCGAGGTGGAACGATTTCAAACTCTATGTATGGTGGAGGAAGAGGAACCAGTTCAAAAGTGGGTACTACAGAGAACAGTGCAACAAGCAATGTACATATAACTAAAGGAACTATTAATGGAAATATATATGGTGGAGGATATGATTCTGTAATATATGGTGATACCAACGTAAGCATTGGTGGTATCGATAGTAGTAGAGAATTAGACATAAATATAGCTGGAAATATATATGGAGGGGCAAAAGCCACAACAACTTCACATATAGGAGTTACTGGCACATCAAATGTAAATATAAATGGAAATGGGTATACAGTTTTTACAATAGCCAAAAGTGTTTTTGGGGATGGAGAAAGTTCGACTGTAAGTAGCACTAAAAATATAACAATAGAAAATTATGGAACAAGCACATCATTAAAGCAATTAGATTCAATAGAAGGAGCAACGCAGACATTAATAAATAATTCTACAATTCATTTATTAGGAGCAACCAATGAAGCAAATAAGTATAATAATGTTAAATTTACTTTAAATAAAATTGATCATTTGAAATTAGCAAATAATTCTACTATATATTTGGATAATGGAGCAAACTTACTAAAAGCATATTCTAGCATATTATTAAGTGAGGATGGAACTACAGAAACATTGGAAACAGCTAAAATAGAAGGAACTATAGGAACAGCGAATGAAAATACTGTAACAACAAATGTTGACAATAGAATATACATTCTTCAAGGAAATAACCTTAATATTGCAACAAATGAAGATGTAACACAATATGGAACAATAAATGGTATGACATATTTAGGAATGTATACTAGTTCAACTAATCCTACAGGAACAATAACATTAACAGGAACAGATAATGTATATGTTTTAGGACAACACAAGGCAAATCATAACACAGAAGTGGATGGATTTTATACAAATTTAAATTCAAGTGCATATAAATATGTAGGAGTAACACCACAAAATACAGGATATTATATATGGTTAATAGGAACTGTACCACAAGAGCAACAGTTAGAAAAAGATATTACGGCAAGAAAATATACTACAATAGGAACAGTAGAATTACCATTAACAACAGTGAATTCGCCTAATACAGTATATAATGTTTCAAAAATAGATGGAAATTTAGCTACTGATGTTTCAATCAAAGATAGAAGTTTAATACCAACTATAGCTTCAACAGAAGAAAAAGCTAACACTACTTTTGCCTTAGAAATGAAAACTGGAGTATCTGCTTGGACATCAAATGCTATAACAAAGTTCTTTATATCAGCAGGTGCGACATCAGGAAGTTATAGTGGAAGTACAGAGTATTTGTCAGATAATTCAACACAAGTGCCAAATCTAATTTTTAATATATATAATTCACAAAATATCTCGGAAGATGCAGATTTAGGCTTTGTTACTATAGGTATTACAGTGTTAAAACCGGAAACAGCATTAAAATATAATGTATCAGAATTAGCTATAAAAATAAATATAAAAACATCTACTACGCAAGAAAATGGCTATGCAACGGGAATAGCACCAGGAGAGAAATTTGTTTCGGAATTTGAAACAATAGAGACCAATATAACAGATTCAAGTGAATTTTCTACATATTATGCATTAGGAATAAGCAATTTTTCAAATTATGAGTATAATGAAATTTATTCAACTTGCCATAGAGCTTTGATTTCAAGAGATTCATATGGTGATGGTTTTGCATTTCCATCAGGAACTAAGATAACAATGCTAGATATGGTAACAAATAAATATTATTATTATATAGTAACCTCAGCAGACCAAACAGCAGTAAAATATGTATATAACTTATCAGACTTTTTAGAGATGGGAACAACAAATTTGAATTACAATGAAGCAACAGCAGTATCAACATACATTGATTCATCAAGTGATTCTGTAACTGAAAGATTTGTATTTCATGTGGATTTTAAAGAAGGAGAGTTGTCAGAAACAAAAGAAAATAATACTTTATATTTAGAATTAAGAAATAGTGAAGAACAAACAATAATTAATGTTTTAGGAACCCAAAGAGATACTTGCAAATATGGAGTCTACGTAAATAAGGATGCAATATTAGATACAAAAATACAAGAAATTCCAACAACAATAGGATTAGGAGATGATTTTAACATAAAGGTATCATCTACTTTTACACAGCAATTAGTAAATGAAAAAACAATATATGATACACAGTATTTGGACAAAAAAATGGGAATAACAATAAATATATGGAGTGTTGCTAATGCAACTTTGCTAAATGGTCAAGAAATAATGGGAATAACATATGAAATAAATGGAACAACATATTATCCAAACGTTAATGGTACTGCTAGAATAAAAGTGTCAGAGAATGTTTCAAATGTTATTTCTAATATAAATGTACATACAGGAGGAAATAAAACATTATCAACAGGAGATTATGTTATAATAGTAGATACTTTAGCATCAGCAGATGGAGAGTACTATGAAAGAGATATACAAAATCATGATAAGAAAACATTAACAATAAAGAATAGTACATATGGATTAAAAATAACAGTAGATGACCAAGATAGAATAATAGAAAAAGGAAAAACAAACATAACTGTCAATATGGAAAAATCAGTCTCGAATATAGAAAATCCAACATTTAATGTAAAAATGTATAGAAGAGATTATAGTGAAGAAAATTCTACTACATACAATGAAACAATAAGTATTACAGCCCAAGCAAATACACCATCATTTGAAATTGCAATTCCAACAAATATAAAAACAGGAACTTATAAAATAATTGTAGAACTATATGATGGAGACATATATGTAGGAGAAGCATATGACTACTTTATTGTCACTTAGGGACGTTCCTTTTTGTGACAATTTGTCACTTGGGGGACAGTCCTTTAAGGGTCAAAAGGGACAGTTCTGCTTGGCAGGATAATAAGGTTAATTTAGGGTCAGCAGAAAACTGACCCAAAATACACAATACACAGAAGAAAGGAATATAATGGAGTATAATATTGAACAAATAGAAAAAAGAAATGAAAAAAATAAAAGACGAAGACAAATAATAAAAAATGTATTATTTGTTGTTATAGTAATACTGTTATATAATATTTTTCTTATAACTAAATCTACATTAGACCAAACAAATGCAAAAACCATATTTGGATATAAGGCATATATAATTACAACAAATAGTATGGAGCCAACAATTAATGTTGGAGATATAATAATTGTTAGTGGAATAGAAAAAAGTAAAATAAATGTAGATGATATAGTTACATTTGAACAAGAAGGAAAGACAATAACACACAGAATTGTAGAAATAAATTATGCAGACCAAGAGAAAAAATATGTAACTAAAGGGGATAATAACGAAGTAAATGATATAGAAGAAATAACATATGAACAGATAATTGGTACACTAGTATTTAAAATTCCACGTATAGGAAATATTATATTATTACTAGAAGATAAAATTTATGTTATATTATTACTAAACTTGGCATTGATTATATATATAAATACTAGAAGAGTAGAAGAAAAGAAAAAAATGAGGAGAGAAAAGAAAAAAATTGAGGATAAGAGAAAATAAAGTAAAAAAAATAATATTTGCATTGCCAAGAAAAATATTAGGATTAATCTTAATATTAATGATTTTATATAATGTAATTAATACAGTATATGGCATATTTAATAAAAAATTAGAATTACAAATAGGCGAAACAAAAATATATGTGGCAGAAGATAAAACGATGTTGCCAACAATCAAGCCGAATGATTTAATATTAGCAAAGCAATGTACTCCAGAAGATTTGAATTTAGAAGACATAATAATATTTGATGAAAATGGAATAATAAAAGTACAAAGAATAACTAAAATACAAGGGTTAGGAGAAAAATCGAATTACACAACTAAGGGAGATAACAATTATTACAATAATAATGTAATAATAAAATATGAACAGATAAAAGGAAAATTTGTAAAAAGAATTCCATCATTAGGATTGGTAATAAAAATACTAGAATCAAAAGTTACAACTATATTTATTGTAATAATACTTATACTATTATTCTTATTTAATAGAGATATGAAAATGAAAAGCATAAAAAGAAGAAAAAATAAAAAAATAGACCAGCTAAGGAGAGCAAAGTAAAATTAGCTACCAATTATTGAATAAGTGCTTGTAGATAGCAAAAAAATGTGAACGCTGTTCACATTTTTTTAATTTATATTTGTATTTGTATTTGAATTTTGATTTGTAAGTGCTGTTGCATTTGAATCTATATGGCTAAGCTTATTCATAAAATTATGACCTTTTTTAAAAGCCTTCTTAGAAACGGCTGGCAAGCCTTGAAATACTATTTTAAAACTTGTAAAATCCTCTAATTCATTATATTCCAAACAAGATAAATATACATCTAATTCATTTGAGTTTTTACAAGCAGTTATAATAGCTGGATGCAAATTATAATTAAAGAATAATTCTGTAGCTAAATCAACAGCTTGAAGTAATGTGCCTTTATCTCTTTCTCTAACAAGTTTATAAGCTTCTCTAAAACGCGAAATCGCAGAATTTTTATAATATTTTAATGGAATAGTATATAGCTGATTAATAACGTCTTGAGCAGAAGTGTATTTAGCAGGACTCGCCTTTAAAATATTTTTAATATCACTTAAAGTATATGGTAAGATAACTCTATTTTCTATCTCTGAAATAATTAAAGTATTAGGCAATAAGTTAACTTCTTTTGTTCTGACTTTTACCTTTTTAGCAGATTCTGCAATAGCCTTATTTTGATTCTCAACTTCTTGAAAGTCAGCCTTTAGAAAACATTCTATTTTCATAGTATTTGTTGTTATTTCATCTATAACATCTAAGTAATTTTCGTTAAACTTAGATATTTTATTAGTTATTGTAGTATTATTTTCATTATTTTTAATTTCATATAATTGACTAAGTAAAGCCTCTAAGGTATCAATATTAAAAGTGGATTTTTTTAGCAAAGACATAACATTATTTAACGCCTCATAATTTTTACTAAACTCCATAGCAGTTTCAATAACTTCAGAGTTTTGAGTAATTAAATTCATACATAAAAGAACTTCTTTATTAAGACTTCTTTGGTAAGCCAAACTAGTGTCTATAAAAGAAATTTCTTTATTTATAAGTTTTAGTAAATTGGATTTTGTTTTATTATCATTTAATTTTATCATCTGTTCCTCCGAGAAAACAATATTGTTTTGTATATAAAATGTAATACAGGAAATTAAAAATTAACAGTCCTTAATCTAATTATATCATCATAAAAATTTTTTTCAATAATCTTTTAAACAAAAAATATGAAAAAAACAATACAGTTTTACAAAAATATTACAAAGCTATTACAGAAAAAATACAAAAGTTTTTTTTAGATATTTTAATCGGAAAATGTATTGATAAAAAAAATCTACTATGTTATATTATAAAGAAGAAAGAAAGTTTACGGAGGAAGAAAAATGAAGAAAATTATTTATAACACACTTATCATTTTATATGCATTAATTGCAATAATAGTAACAATATGCTTATTATCATTTAACCAATACAAGGTTTCAGAATTTGATTCTACAACTGTGTTAATAATTAACACAAACAATCTAAAAGAAAAGGGATTTAATAAAGGGGATTTAGTGCTAGTAGATACAACACAAAAACAAGAACCTGGGGAAGACATATTTTTCCATGCAACATCAGAACTAGGAAAAACAACAATAGATATTCAAACACTAAAAGATAAGCAAGTTAGCGCTGTGACAGGAGAAACAACATATGTATTAGAAAATAAAGAAATACCAAGTGATTTAGCAATAGGACCAACGAAGAATTCAACTAGAATAGGAAAATTGGGAACAATTTTAAGTATACTAGAATCTAAATGGGGATTTTTAATATTAATAGTATTCCCATCATTATTAGCATTCTTATATGAATTATGGGAATTTATAGCAAATGTAAGAGCAGCAAAAGATGAAGAAGAGGAAGAAGAGGAAGACGAGAATGAAGAGGAAGTAGAAGAAGTGGTAGTAGAGAAGAAAAAACCTGCAAAAAAGACAACTACAACAACTGCTAAAAAAACAACAAGAGCAACAAAAGCAACAACTACAAAAGCGACAACTACAAAAAAATCAAATACAGCTAAGAAAACCTCAACATCAAAACCAAAAGCAACAACTACAAAGGCAACTACTACAAAATCAAGAACTACTAAAGCAAAAGAACAATAAAAAAGGATTGGGATAAAAAATGAAAGTAGTAAAAAAAATATTTAGATGGATATTTGATATTATACTATTTATAATATTAGCCATTGCTTTGATAATGGCATATAATCATGTACAAGTAAATATAAGAGGTAATACATATACAACTATGTTAGGATATTCAGCTTTTGAAGTAGCAACAGGGAGTATGTCTAATACAATAGAAATTGGAGATGTGATATTAGTAAAACTTATAGAACCAAATGAACCAGTAAGTGAAAATGAAATAGTGGTATTTACTCAGGATACTACGCTAGTAACACATAGAATAATTAAAATAAATGGAGACCAAATTATTACAAAGGGTGATGCTAATAATAAAGAAGATGACCCAATTACTAGAAAACAAATAATAGGAAAAGTAGTAAAAATCATACCAAATGTGAAAATGTGGAAGGAAATAATATTAACACCAAAAGTACTTATACCATCAAGTATTTCAATATTATTACTTTGGATTTTCTTTTCATATGATAAAGAAAAGAATGTTAAAACAACTAATAAAATAATAGAAAAACAAGAAAATATAGAAGAAGATATAGAAAGTAACGGAGAACCTGAAAAAACAGAGGAAAAGAAGCAAACTAAAAAAACAAAAGTAATGAAAGAAGAAAATAATAGAGAAAAAGCAGAAGATAAGGATATAACTAAGACAAAAAGTAGTAAAACAACCACAAAAAGCAAAACAAATACTACAAAAACAGCAAGAAAGAATACTACAAAAAGCAAAACAAATAGCGCATCAAGCAAACCTAAAAAAACAGTGAAAAATGCGGAGGAAAAAATAAAAAATGAAGGAGAAGGTTCAAAGAATAAGAAGGAAAAGCCGTAGAAATACGGTAATAGCAATAAGATTTATATTTTTCTTAATTTGTTTAATAGTTATGTGTAGTATTATTTTGACAAATGTTATAGCAAGATATCGTAGTGAAGCTATAGCTTCAAAAAATATAGATATAGCTCTATATGTATTTCAAGAAGATCACCAAACTATGACTTTTAAGTTAGATAATATGGTTCCAAGAGAGGAACCATATCAATATACATTTTCTGTAACTAATACAGATTCAAATAACAAAATAGCACAAACAACTATAGAATATGATATTACAATAAAAACTACAACCAATATACCATTACAATATGTTCTATATAAAAATCAAGCTCCAACATCTACAAATCCTACTAATATACTTATAGGAGGGGAAGCATTAGCAGATACAGATGGTACTTATTTTAAAACCTTTACAACAGCTACTCAAACATTAACACATAGTACAGAGCAAACTGATGTATATTACTTATTAGTATATTTTCCAGAAACATATAAATCACAGCAAGAATATCAAAGCATGATAGAAAGTATAGAAATAATGCTAGATTCAAAACAAAAAATCTAAGCAAAAGGAGAAAGAGATGAAGAAGAAAAAAAATAGCACATTTTATAAATATACAAGAAAACAAATTTTGGTTTTGTCTGTGCTAGTTATATTTGGATTATCTCTTGTTTCTATATTAGCTAGATATGTAATGAACTATGCGAATGATTTTTATACTAGAGCACAAGAATTTTACTTTTATAGTGATAAGCTAAAGGAAAATAATCCAACATACAGAATAGAACAGTGGACAGGAGTAAATACTTATACAATACCAATTAAGCTAAGTACAGCCAAAAACTCGTTAGAAAAGGTAACATATGATATAAACTATAGTATAACTTATAGTTGCTCTAGCAATATAACATGTCAATTAAATAAAACTACTGGTATAATATATGCTACAAGCAATGAAGATTATATTACACTACAGATAACCCCAAACACATCTTTAAGTACGGGAGATGTGGCAGAAGTAAATATTACTGCTACATCATCATCTCCATATCAAAAAAGCATTATGGCAAAATTTATATTAGTAGTTGGAGATAGTGCATATACATATAAAATAGAAGACTCAGTGGGACAAATATATTGTGATTTAATTATAACTAATACAACTAATTACTATTTGGTACAAACCGCATTTGGTCCATACTCAGTTGGAGATAGAATTAATATATATACGTATTATGAATTAACTGCTGAAGAAAGAGAAAATTGTGTACCAACTAAAATTGTAAGATTTGACTATGATCCCCAAATACTTTCACTAGATATGGCAAATACAACAGTAGAACTATTTAGCATGGGAACAGAAACACAAGGAACAACAGAATATGTAGTAAGTTATAAAGTTGGTGTTGGAGCAGAATCAAGTGCCAGAGTTAGATTTTACAAAGCAGATTCAACACAGGATTACACATATCCAATAGTAAATAATACTTCAGTCATAGAAGTAGAATTGTTGGATTGGTAAAAAAAGTTGGTTAAAACTTTAAAGGAGAAATTTATATATGAGTGTAATGAGTGAATACATAAAAATGACACAAGAGGGCATAACCCAATATATGAAGTTAGTGTTTGAAAGAAAATTTAATAAACAAATATGTGATAGCTACATAAAAACATATATAGATGTTAGGTACTATAATGTAAATGAAAGAGGAAACCACAAAACTTTAAGAAAAGAAATATTAGAAAGTTTAAAGGAAAAGAAAAAAAGGCTAATAGTAGATAATAAAACCAAACAAAAGCTTATAGAAGATATGGAAATGTTTTTTATATATGTTTTATACATAGATAAAGTAACACCATATAAAACAATAAATGACTTAGTAAAAAGTATATGTAGATTGAGAGTAAAAATTCTAAAAAAAGAAGATGAAAAATTTAGGAAAGTACTTAAAGACTTTATTGAAGATGATATAAATAAAAAAGAAGAATTTTTAGAGAAATTTGATAGTAAGGTGTTCTCTTTAAAGTTATCTGATTATAACAGTATAAATGATGTGCAAAGAGTAAGTTTAAAATATCATATGAAATTTTCAGAAATTTTTAGTTCTACAGCTATAGAAAGAGCTTTTAATACTGGAACAACAAACGAAGACAAGCTATTTGTAGAATATAATATGATAAGTGCACAAATAATAAAAGACATAATAAAGGGAAACTTCAAAAAACAATATATTGTAGAATTCGCAGATTCTTTATTTGAAAAAAAGCAAAAAATACTTAGACTATTAAACATAATAGATAATTCAGCAATACAGGATAAATTAAGTTTAAAAATAAAGCATGAAACTTTCCTAAAATATAGAGAAGAAGCATATGAACTTCTTAGAAGTGGATACAGAATAGCACTTTTAGCAGATGAAACAATAGATACAGATAGAGCAGAATTGGAAAAACTTAAAATGTTTAAATATATTTTAATAAATAAAGATGCTCCTTATTATGAGGAAATAGTTAGGAAAAAAACATTACAGAACATAATAGAAATATAGATAAAGGAATGAAATAAAAATGGGAACATATACAAGATTTTTATATGAATTTTTAGCACAATTTTTTGCAGGATTAATAACAATAGTAAGTGGAATTGGAAAAGGGATAGGACAGTTATTTAACATACCAGGATATGCTCAAATAATAGAACACTATAAAAATGATTTTTCAATTGCAGAATGGTTATTAGTCGTACTTGCAGTACTTGCCGTTATTTTAGTCATTGGAATGGGATTTGCTTTAATATTTTTATTAATTAAAAAATATATAAAATTCAGAGCAAAAGTTGTTAAGCAAGAAGAACTATTAGATGAAGTTACAAATTTAAACAAAAAAGTGGTAAATCTAATGAAAGAAAAAGATGAAATATTAGCAATGAAGGTTTCGCAATTAGGATTAAAACCAACTGAATCAAATATAGAAGAAATACCGGAAGGAGGAGAGCCAACAGAAGAAGAACTTGCTAATGAAGGAATTAGATTTGCAAAACTTAATGAAATAGATGAACAATTTGCAAACTATAAAATTAAAGATTATGGAAATTCATTTACATTACCAGAATTTTGTGAAGCATTCAGAAATTTTGCAGCATCAAGATTAAGGCTATATTATACATCACATATGATGAGGCTATTCATATCTTCATTAGCTTCTACAAAATTAGTTATTTTACAAGGTATTTCCGGTACTGGTAAAACCTCTTTGGCATATGCTTGGGGAAAATTTTTAAAACATGACTCATGTGTAGCTTCTGTACAACCATCATGGAGAGATAGAACAGAGCTTTTTGGGTATTTCAACGAGTTCACTAAAAAATTCAATGAAACTGAAGTTTTAAAAGAAATGTATATGGCAGGATACACAAATGATATATATACAATAATCCTAGATGAAATGAACATTTCACGTGTTGAATATTATTTCGCCGAGATGTTATCTATCCTAGAAATGCCAAACAAAGACGAATGGATAGTAGAGCTTGTTCCAAATAGTTGGAAAAGTGACCCTAAAAAATTAAAAGGAGGAAAACTACAAATTCCACCAAACCTATGGTATATAGGAACAATCAACAATGATGATTCTACATTTATGGTAACAGATAAGGTTTACGATAGAGCGATGCCTATAGATATAAATGATAAAGGACAACCATTTGATCCAATAGATACAGACCCAATGGATGTAAATTATACATACTTAGATCAATTATTTGCAAAAGCCATGATAGATAATGCAGTAAGCAAAGATACATTAGATAAAATAGAAATAATGGATAACTACGTTATACAACATTTTAGAATAGCTTTTGGTAACCGTATTGTTGCACAAATGAAAAAATTTGTGCCAGTATTTGTAGGATGTGGAGGAGACGAAATAGAAGGTGTAGACTATTTCCTAGCAAGAAAAGTATTAAGAAAATTTGAACAATTAAACATTTCATATATAAGAGACGAAATAGATCCATATATAGACTTTTTAAACAAAACATTTGGAAAAGATAAAATGAAAGAATGTATAGAATATTTAACAAGACTTAAAAAACTAACATAACAGGAAAATGCAAAAATAAGTGAACAGTAAATAATAGAAATATGTGTGGGACAAATATTAAACCACGCAGAAAGGTAAATACATGAGCGATTTAGGAATATATAATTTATATGAAAGAACAAATCCAGGAACAATCGAAACATTTCAAAAAAGAACAGCCTCAAAAATGGATTTACAAACAGAATATGAAAAAATAATAGAAGATACTGAATGGATAGATTTAATGGAAACAACAATACCATATATAGACAATATATTTCGTAATCCAAACAGATTTATTATAAATGAAGAAGAAATAGTAAAAATAGAACTAGCAAGAAAAGTTACTGTAGAAAGCATAAAGCATTTAGCAAAACATACCAATTTAATACAAGATGTAGATGAAGAAACAGGAGATGTTAAACCATCTAAAATATTAAATATTAATAAAGAGGAAAGCTATGACACATACGAAAATCGTTTTATTTATACATTGATACAACATATGAAATTTTACATAATGAGAAAGAAAAAAATGATAGAAGATAGATTAAAGCTATACGAAAAAAACAATAAAAGATTTTCATATACAGGCAATGCAAAACTATTAAATGAAAATGTAAGCATAACAGTAAACTTAACAACAAAGTTAGATGATGGAAATAAAAGAAAAAAAGGAGAGACCCCTTTAGAAAGAATACGAAAATTAGAAGAAAAATTGTTAATGGTCATGGGTTCAGAAACCTATAAATTAATAGACAAAAAACATATAGCATTAGTAACATCACCAATAAAAAAGACAAACCTAATATTAAAAAATGTTAATTTTCAGTATGCGGTTAAGTTATGGAATTATATACAAACAAACTTAGATGATAATGCAAAACATATAAGTGAAAAACAAGATTATTCAGATAATGAAGAACTAAAAAAATTAGCAGATGAAACATTTTTGTTAAATTATTTAATATTAAATTCTTTAGACAGAGATAATGCAGAAGAAAGCATGCAAAAAGAGATAAAAGAACAGGTTTTAAACCAAATGATAGACAGAATAGTAAGCCTAAATGCCAATTTGACAGAAAGTGAAGTTAAAGATTTGGTTGCAGATAGATATATTGTTATTAGAAACAAAAATATAGCAACACTAGGTCAAATACAAAAGGTATTTAAGAAACAAATAGAAAAATATCTAGAAAAAATATAGGAGAATTCAAAAGATGTTTGAAAAAATAAAAGAAAATACGGTTTTAAAGATAATATATAATATTATATATGTAATACTATTCTTTATAATTGCAGCAATATTATTTGTAGTAATGTTGCAAAGAGTAAGTAACAATACAATAGCATTAGGCGGAATAAGGGTATTTAATATAATTTCAGAAAGTATGGTTCCAAAATATAATATAGGAGATGTTCTAGTAGTACAAGATGTGGCCCCTGAAAATATAAAAGTGGGAGACGATATTGCCTATATTGGACAAGAAAGCACCTTTAATCAAAAGATAGTTACACATCAAGTTATAAAAATAGATTATAAAGATGGAGAATATATATTCCATACAAAAGGAATAGCAAATATTTTAGAGGATCCACTAGTACACGAAAACCAAGTATTTGGAAAAGTGGTTTATAAAATATGGACACTAAGCTTTATATCTAAATTAGTAGGTAATATATATGTAGTATTTTTCGGAATATTTGTGCCTATGGTTATACTAATATTTTGGACAATACTAAAACTAAAAGGTTTAGCAGGAGAAGAAGATGATGATGAAGAGGAAGAAGAAGAGATTAAGCCTAAAAAAACGATAAATAAAAAGAAAACAACAACAACTAAAAACAGTGCAAAAACACAGAAGACAAATTCAAAAAAGAAATCAAATGATAATAAAGGGTAAAAAATGTTTAAGAAAGTTTTAAATGTAATTAAAAAAAAGGTAAAATTAAGTAATTTAATATTATTAGTAGTTTTGCTTATGTTTAATTCATATGCTTGGTTTATTTACAATACTAAAGTAAATACATCTATATCAGCCAAAATTGAAGCTTGGGATATAGCATATATTTCTGACGGGATAAGAGAAACACAAAATATAATTTTAGATGTAGAAAAAATATATCCTGGCATGACTACATATACTCATCAAATAACAGTAAATAACAATGGAGATACAGAGGCAGAACTTAGTTTTGCTGTAAAAAAAGTAGAAATATTAGGACAAGTTTATGAAGTAAATGAGACAACGACAGCACAAGATTTATATAACAAATTACAAAATGACTTTCCATTTAAAACAACAGTAACTCTAAGTATTACACAATTACCAGCACATACAGGAACTGCAACAGTAACAATAAAATTAGAATGGGAATATGAATCTGGAGATGATGAATTAGATACTCAATATGGAACAAATGCATATCAATTTATTACAGAAAATCCAGATACACCATGTGTACATTTAGAAATAGAACTTGGAGCAAAACAAATAAATAGTTAAAAAAGAAGTTAAAAGATTATATCTTCTAACTCCATTTTTTAAAAATAAATTATGTAGTTTTTTGCTCGAAGCTAGCATCTACTTTTAAAGTAATTTGTCTGTTAGTATCATCCCAAGTAAATTGAGAATCTTGTGTATCAGACATTGTAGCACCTTCGGCTGTATTATCTACCCATTTAATAAAAACTCTAATTGTTTTAGTTTTTGTTCCAGTTGTAGCATATGGTATAGTTCCACTTATAACAGTAGGTTTAACATTTGTTGTTCCAGAATTAAGTGTTGTAGTAGTACCACCATCTACTGAATAACCTGTAACTTTAAAATCTGCAAGATTGCTAGTAGTTGAATCAATAGCACCATCAGTATTGTTAATTTTAATAGTATAATCAAAACTAACATCAACATTAGTATAATCAAGAGCTAAATCAAAATAACCAGTAGCACCAGGAGCAAGTTTATTAGCAGCAAGATTGGCATTAGTATCAAAAACAGGTGTTAAATTAGCAGAAATATCAGTGCTATTTTGAATAGCTAATGTATTTAATTTAATGTCCCATCTAGCAATAGAAATATCAACAGCACCTTGAGCAGAAGATACGTATTTGGCATAAATATCGGAAAACGAAATAGCAGAAACACAAAGAGAAATAATTGCTAAAACAAGGACCAATTTCCTATAATTTTTCTTCATATGTTCACCTCGAATCTTATCTAAGATAATTAGATAATAACATATAAAGAAAATTAAATCAATACCAAAAAAATGTAAATATAATATTAATGTAGTGAAAGGAAAATAAAAAATGTCAAAAGAAAAAATTAAACTAAATTCGGAAAAAATTGAAAAAAGAGAAAGTCGTATTAAGGTTTTAAAATTAGGACTATTAATAAGTACAGTTTTCCTTATAATACTCTTCTTCCTATTAAAAATAGTATATGGACAAGGACCATTTACTATTTCTCTAGACCAAAATTTTGCTAAAAAAAGTGGTATAGTTATATACGAAAATCCGGCAGTAAAAGAATTTAGAAGGATATTAGAAGCTGGAAAATTAGAGTTTATGGATAATATTTCTATAAGATGGATTCCAGAAAACATAGATACAGAAGCAGATGGAGCACATAATGGAAATAATTATATAGCATATACTTTTTATGTAGAAAATAATGGAAACGAAAATCTTACATATTGGTCAGAATTAGTAATAGATGATGTAATAAGAAATGCAGATGAAGCTATAAGAGTAATGGTATTTAGAAATGGAGAGAAAAAAGTTTATGCAAAACTAAACTCAAACGGTGAGCCAGAGCCAGACACAATACCATTTTACTCAGAACAATACGTTTATATAGAACCAAGAGAAAATTTTTACCCAAATGATGTAGATAGATATACAATAGTAGTATGGGTAGAAGGAGATGACCCAGACTGTATAAATGATATATTAGGTGGAGAAATGAAAATGCACTTAGAAATAAATGAAGAACATGTGCAAAAATAAAATATATGCATAAAAATTAAGCCATACCAAGTATAAAAGCAAATTAAAAAATCTTGGTATGGCTTTTATTATGTGATTTTTGTTACAAAAATATTACAGAAATATTCAAAAAGTTACAGTTATATTACATTATCCAACAAATGTTGACACTTAAAAATGGCTATGTTAATATAAATTCATATAGAGTTTAATTTTAAAAGAAAGGGGTAAAAAAATGCGAACAGTAAAAAAGGAGAAGAAAAAAAGCCTAAGAGCAATATTATTAGTACTGTTAATAATAACAGTAATATTAATAGGATCAACATATGCGTGGTTTATTTCGAATAATACTGCAAAAATTTCTACAATAGACGTAAAAATAGAAACGGTAGAAGGTATCCAAATTTCTGTTGATGCTAGTAACTGGAAATCAACTATTACAAATGAGGATATAATAGGGGCTGGAGCCACATATACGAGTGCAGTTAATCAGTTACCTTCAATACTAAAACCAGTTTCATCTGCTGGAGCAGGTTATATAACAAATAGCAAACAAGACATGTACACAGTAACAGCAATGGATACAACAAGTACAGTATCAGAAGATGTAGGTCGTAAAGTAATAGTTGCAGAAAAAGCAACAGATGTACATGGAGAGACAGGGCAATATATAACATTTGATGTATTTTTTAATCTTCAATCTGAATCAGCTAAAGATTTATATTTAACAGGAACTTCTGGAGTAAAATGGGACGAAACAAGAGCACAAGCTGATACTGATACAGCGTATCAGACTGACAAAGGTTTGCAGAATGCAACAAGAATTTCATTCCTAGTAATGAATAATTCTGCATCGGCTGATGCAGTGACAGCACAAGGATGGACATATTCGGAAGGAAGTAGTCAATTCATTTTATGGGAACCAAATGCAGATGTACATACTACAGCCGCTATAGAAAATGCTGTAGGTGAAAAACCATATGACGTACCACATTATGACAGAACAGATTTAGAAGGTCCTACTAAAAAAATACCATTGCCATATAGTGGTATAAAGGCTAGTATTTTACAATCAGATAATGTATATTATTATAAAGCTACAGCCGCTAATTATGCAGCAAAGCTTGGAGCAGTAACACCTAATATTACAACAAATGCATCAAATACTGAAAAAAAGAAATTAATGACATTAAAACCAGGTGTTACAAAAATGAGAATATATATGTGGCTAGAAGGACAAGATGTTGATTGCTATACAGGTGCTTCTGGTACATACTTAAACTTTGATTTGCAATTCCAAGTAGATACTGCAACAGGCACATAGTACATTACAAAAATGTTACAAAAATAAAACAAAATTACAGTTTTATTACATTATTCAACAATTATTGACACCTCCAAAAGTGAGTGTTAATATATACTTATGAAAAATAAAATTAAATTTTAAAGGAGTGTAAAAATGAAAACAACAAAAAAACAAAAGAAATCAAATTTAAAAGTTTCACTATTACTTTTATTGTTAGCAGCAGTATTATTAATTAGTTCAACATATGCATGGTTTATAGCAAACAATACTGCAACAATTTCTACAATTAATGTAAAAGTAGAAACAGTAGAAGGTATTCAAATTTCAGTTGACGCACAAGCATGGAAAAACACAATAACTAATGCAGATATAACAGGAGCAGGAAGTACATATACAGCAGCTGTTAATCAATTACCAGGAATATTAAAACCAGTTTCTTCAGGAGCACAATCAGCAAATGTTACTTCAAGCCAATTAGATATGTTTGACGTAACTGCTGTTGATTCAACTGAAACTTCAGGTTCAAATGTTGGACGTAAAAAAATGGTAGCTACTAAAACAACAGATACACATGGAACAACAGGAAATTATATTACTTTTGATGTATTCTTCAATTTACAATCAACAGAAGCTAAGGACTTATATATTACGCCTAATTCAAAAGTAGTATGGGATTCAGTAAGAGCAGGAAGTGATGCAAATACAGCATATCAAACAGATAAGGGACTTCAAAATGCATCTAGAATCGCATTTATGGTATTCAATAATGCAACAACAGCAGATGCAACAACAGCACAAGGATGGACATATTCAGATGGTTCAGCAAATTCTGCATTCGTTTTATGGGAACCAAATGCAGATGCACATACTACAGCTGCTATAGAAAATGCGGTAGTTGATGCACCATATGATGTACCACACATGAATAGAGCTGACTTAGAAGGAGAGTCAAAGAAAGTGCCACTTCCATATAGTGGAGTAAAAGCAGCATTCGATGCTGAACAAAACGTATATTACTGGAATGCAACAGCCGCAAATTATGCTTCAAACTTACAAGCAATAACACCACAAATAGCAACAAATGCAGCAAATGCAACAAGACAAAAATTAGTGACATTAAAACCAGGTGTTACAAAAATGAGAATATATATGTGGATAGAAGGACAAGACATTGACTGCTACACAGGTGCTTCAGGTACATATTTAAATTGGGACTTACAATTCGAAGTAGATACAGTAACTGGCTAAAATTTAATATAATAAATAAAAAGAAAAGAGGAGTGTTCCTCTTTTCTTTTTTAGTTCTCGCACAATTAGGGACAGTCCCCAAATGTCCCATTTGCCCAATTGGGGACACCCTTATATATCGTATATTTTATTCCTCCACAATTACTTTAGCAATTTTATAAATTAATTTCTGCTTTTCAGGAGATGCCTTTGCTAAAATATCATTAAACTCAGAAGATAAATAGTCTTGAGAAGTGCTAGAAGAGCCATTTAATATATAACCTTCAGTAACACCAAGTATATCACAAATTTGACTTAATCTTTTTAAATTAACATGTGAATTTCCTCTTTCTACCTTACTCAAAAAAGCTACTGAAATCCCTAGTTGTTCAGATAAATTTTCTTGAGTAAGTTTTTTATCAAGCCTTGCTTTTTTTAATCTTTCTCCAACAATTGTATAATCTAATGCCATTTGATATCACCCTTTTAAAATATAGCACCTATAGGTAGAATTTAACAGAAATCTCAGCATTAATATTGACATATAAGTTAACGCATAAATTAATAAAAAGTTCTTGACATAAAAGTTAGTAAATGCTAAAATGTTACTTGTCGATTATTATAGAGAGAACCTGTAACATTCCGAACCAGAAGTCAACTCTATTTTATAGGATTATATGATTTTTGTCAGAAGATACTATAAAACTTTAAAGACTTAACAATGGAGCAGGAGATTTAGAAAAATCATATAATGCCAAATGTAAAGATAAGGGGTATATATCTTTATATTTGGTATTTTTTCCGTGGCAAAATTTTTTGAAAGGAGGACATTGCCAAAAAAAGTAATAAATATTCAAACTTTAAATATCTAATTATCTGAAGAAAGAGAGGTATTAAAAGATGATTGAATTATCCAACATTACAAAAACTTATAAAGTAGCAAAAAGAAATGCAGGGCTAAAAAATGCATTTAAAAATTATTTTAAAAGAGAATATACACAAATAAATGCACTAAATGATATATCTTTTAAAATAAACGAAGGAGAAATGGTTCGGATATATAGGCCCAAATGGAGCACGGTAAATCCACTACAATTAAAATTATGTGTGGAATTTTAACGCCAGATTCCGGAATTTGCAAAATTAATGGATTTATTCCATATAAAGACAGAAAAAAATATGTAAAAGATATTGGTGTTGTTTTTGGAAATAGATCAGCACTATGGTGGGATGTTCCAGTAGAAGACTCATTTGAATTGATAAAAGAAATTTACAACATTTCGGATGAAAACTATAAAAAGCAAAGAAATATGCTTACAGAAATGCTAAATATTGGCGAAATAATAAAAACTCCGACAAGGCAATTAAGTTTGGGTCAAAGGATGAGATGCGAAATAGCAGCAGCATTTTTACATGAACCTAAAATAGTATTTTTAGATGAGCCAACTATTGGACTAGATAGTATTTCTAAAATTGCAGTAAGAGACTTTATAAAAAAAATTAACAAAGAGAAAAATACAACAATAATACTTACTACACATGACACAGGGGATATAGAAGCACTTACAAAAAGAGTCATTTTAATAGGAAAGGGCAGAGTTTTGCTTGATGGCAGTTTTAATGGCTTAATAAAAAAATATAGCCATAAAGTTATAAATATAAAATATAAAGGCAAAATTTCAGATTTTCCTTTAGGAATGGAAGTATTAGAGAAAAGTACAAATGAGCTAAAAATATTAATAGATGAAAGCAAAATCAAATTAACAGAATCAATTTCATTTTTATCTAGTACTTTAGAAGTATTAGATATAGAAATAAAAAATACAGATATAGATGATGTTGTTGCTAACTTATATAAAGAATATCAAATTTAATAAGTATACTTATTTTAAAAGAAAGGGGTTATTTTTATGATAAAAATAATAAAAATGAAAATTTTTAGATATTATATAAGATTGGCACAAAAACTTAAAATATATTTAGCATATTCTAAAATTAAATTTTTAAATGAAATTCAATATAAAATAGCAGCATTTGCAGGAGTTATAACTCAATTTGCTTGGGGTGGTATGTATATTATGCTGTATTGTACTTTTATGAAAAATGGAAATGCAAATACATACACTATTCCACAAATGTGTACATATATTTGGTTACATCAAGCATTTTTTCTATTATTTAATTTTGTATCTGTGGATAAAGATATTTTAGAAATGTGTAAAACTGGCGGAGTTGCATTAGAGTTGGTGAAGCCAATAGATTTGTATTATATATGGCATGCAAAAACATTAGGCAAAAAAATAGCTGCTACTTCTTTAAGAGCTTTGCCTATATTTATAATTTGTACAATGCCATTTTTAAATCAATATAAGTTAACTGCACCAGTCAATATAGGAGCATTTTTCTTATTTGTTATAACATTAATTTTATCCCTGGGATTAATAATAGCATATGTAATGTTATTATACATTATAGTAATGAAAACCACTACTACACAGGGAATTAAACTTACATTTCAACTTGTTATGGAGTTTTGCACAGGAGGGGCAATTCCAATAGCATTTATGCCAAATTATATGATAAAAATATTAAAATTTACACCATTTTATTATATGGAAAATGTATCATTTAATATTTATAATGGGTATATATCTAATGGGGCTGAGATTTTCAAAATAATATTATTACAGTTGTTTTGGCTTACTATATTAACTATTTTAGGAAAGAAAATGATGAATAAGCGACTTTCAAAATTAATAGTACAAGGTGGATAGGGGGGAGAAAATTGAAATTATATTTAAAGTATCTTTCTATGCATTTGAAATCCTTATTAGAATATGGGAAAACTTTTATAATATCTTGTATGGGACAAATAGCAACTTCAATTTTTTCATTTTTATCAATCATATTTTTATTTGACAAATTTGGTAATATTGAAGGATATACTTTTGAAAATGTATTAATATGTTTTTCAATATCTTTTTTTGGATTTTCAATAGCAGAATGTTTTTTTAGAGCTTTTGACCATTTCGATAAAATGATTGCAAATGGTGAATTTGATAGAGTATTAGTTAGACCCAGAAGTATAATTTTACAGGTATTAGGCTTAAAAGTGGAATTTGCAAAATTTGGTAGATGTTTGGCTTCGCTAGTAATTGTAATTTGGGTAATAATACGTAATCCAGACCTTCTAGAAACAGAAAAGTTAATTACTTTAACATTAATGGCTATAGGAACGATAATAATTTATGTTTCTTTATTTGTACTTAAAGCAGGAATAACATTTTTTACCACACAAAGTTTAGAAATAATGAATATATTTACAGATGGTGCAAGGGATTTAGCGCAATACCCATTAAATATTTATCACAAATGGGTAAAAAACTTTTTTACATATATATTGCCATTAGCTTTAGTAAATTATTATCCACTTTTATATATAATAGAGCGAACATATAATAAGCTATATATGTTTTTACCAATACTTTCTGTATTTTTTATTATTCCTTGTTATATAGTATGGAATATAGGATTACGTAAATATAAATCAACAGGGTCATAAAAAGATTTTTTAAAATTTAGTTGTTTTATTTATTGGTTTATGTTATACTAATTGTGGCTTGAAAAAGCTTAAATTGAATTTAATTATTTTGTAGACTATTTCCTTCTTTTTTGATGAAAAAAAGTATCAATGTGTCAAAAATATTAAATGTCAAAAAATAAGAAGGAGGTAACCTATAATGGCAGACAAAACATTAGTATGCAAAGACTGTGGAGCAGAATTCGTTTTTACTGAAGGTGAACAAGCATTTTATGCTGAAAAAGGTTTTACAAATGAACCACAAAGATGCCCAGAGTGTAGAAAAGCAAGAAAACAAAATAGAAATAATTTTAAAAATAATTAACAAGAAAAACTGTCGATATTTTCGACAGTTTTTTAGCTTACTTTTTCTTTATGACTATATTTCAGTTTTGTGGCCATTCCACCACGTATATGCCTTTCAGCTTTGTTTTCATCCAAAATTGCTCTAACTTCTAAAAATAATGATGGGTTTATTTTTTTCAATCTTTCGCTAACATCTTTGTGTACAGTACTTTTACTTATTCCGAAATTTTTTAGCTGCTCCTCTGACTGTGTCTCCAGTATCTATAATATAGTGTGCCAAATCTACAGCACGTTCTTCTATGTATATCTTACTCAAATGAAAAACCCCCTATACGAATTGCATTTGTTAAATTGTATTCGAGGAAAGGTTGTATTATGCGTAGATTATTTTTCTAAACTATTGAATTAAAATCCAAAATATGTTAATATATATAAGTATTAAAAATATAAGCCGTTGAAAAAGCAAAGTATGTAAAAATAAAATATATTATAGAGAAAATGGGGTAGCTGAAAACCATTATATATTTTTTACAGAAATTTCACTTTTTAGGCTTTACCTTGAATAACAGTAGAGGTAAACGATTGCTACGTTATAGCTATAGAGGTTAATTATTTAATTAATAAAATTAGGTGGTACCACGAGCCAGTTCGTCCTAACAGGATGGAACTGTTTTTTTGTATAATAGAAAAGTTTTCCGAACTTTCCTATTATACAAAAAATCTTCGCTGTATTAAAGCCTCATAGCGGTTTTGAAAAGAAAGGAAAGATATTTTATGAAGGAAGAAATTATACAAATTGAAAAAAAAGCAATAAAAGAAGTTGAACTTTCTCAAGATATAAAAACTTTAGAAGAAGCTAAAGTAAAATATTTGGGAAAAAAAGGTGAGCTTACAGCAATATTAAGAGGTATGGGAGCACTTTCACCAGAAGAAAGACCAGTAATAGGAAGTTTAGTAAATGAAGTAAGAGAAAAAATAGAAACTGTTTTTAATCAAAAAGAAGAAGAATTAAAAAATAAGGAAATGGAAGAAAAATTGAAAGCAGAAAAAATAGATATAACTTTGCCAAGTACAAAAATAAAAAGAGGTAGCAAACATCCTATTAATAGAGTTATAGAAGAAGTAGAAGATATATTTGTTTCTATGGGATATGATGTTGTAGATGGTCCAGAATTAGAAACAGATGAATATTGTTTTGAAAGATTAAATCTACCCAAAGGACATCCAGCAAGAGATATGCAAGATAGCTTTTATGTAACAACAGAATATTTGTTAAGAACTCAAACATCATCTGTTCAAGCAAGAACAATGATGGCAAATGAAGAAAAAACACCAATACGCATGATATGCCCAGGAAAAACATATAGAAGAGATGATGACGCTACACATTCTCATCAATTTGGTCAAGTAGAAGGACTAGTAATAGACAAAAATATATCTTTGGCAGACCTAAAAGGAACATTAGAAATATTTGTTAAAAAGATGTTAGGAGAAAATTCTAAATTAAGATTTAGACCAAGTTATTTCCCATTTACAGAGCCTTCATATGAAGTAGACGTGAGCTGCTTTAAATGTGGAGGAAAAGGTTGCAACTTATGCAAACAAACAGGTTGGATAGAAATATTAGGCTCAGGAATGGTACATCCCAATGTGCTAAAAATGAACGGATATGACCCAGAAGTATACACTGGATTTGCTTTTGGAACAGGGCTAGATAGACTAGCAATGTTCAAATATGGAATAACAGATATTCGTTTGTTGTATACAAATGATATAAAATTTTTAAGCCAATTTGATAGAAAGGATGAAGAAAATGAAATTAAGTACTAAATTTTTAAAAGATTATGTGGATATAGATGTAGAAGTAAAAAAATTAGCAGAAGATATGACAAATGTAGGAAATGAATATGATTCTGCCGAGAAATTAATAAATGCTACAAATTTAGTAATAGGAGAAGTACTTGAATGTGAAGCACATCCGGACTCAGACCATTTGCACATATGCAAGGTAAATGTAGGAGAACAAATACTACAGATTATATGTGGAGCACCAAATGTAAGAAAAGGACTAAAAGTAATAGTGGCATTACCAGGAGCAAATTTGCCAGGAGGTATTACAATAAAAGCAGGAAAAATTCGCGGAGAAGAATCTAATGGAATGCTATGTTCTATGGCAGAATTAGGTTTAGAAAGTAAATTTTTAAAGCCAGAAGATAAAGACGGTATACATGAATTACCACAAGAGGCACCAGTAGGTGAAGAACCTATAAAATATTTACAGATGGATGATGAAGTTATAGATTTTGAGTTAACAGCAAACAGAGGAGACTTATTAAGCATACTCGGCATGGCTTATGAAGTAGCAGCAATATATGATAAAAAAGTAAAAGATATAGATTTAACATATACCCAAAATAGTGAAAATATAAGTGATGAATTTAAAATAAAAGTAGAGACAGAAAATTGTCAAATGTTATTAGCAAAAAAAGTAAAAAATGTAACAATAACAGAAAGCCCAGAATTTATAAAAAACAGATTAATAGCATCAGGAATAAGACCTATTAATAATGTAGTTGATATAAGCAATTATGTAATGCTAGAAACAGGCCAACCTTTACATTTTTATGATGCAGAAACACTAAGTGGAAAGCTAGAAGTAAGAATGGCAACAAAAGGAGAAAAATTAACTACTTTAGATGGAATAGAAAGAACTTTAACAGAAGAAAACATTGTTATCTCAGATGGCAAAAAAGCAATAGGTTTAGCAGGAGTAATGGGAGGATTGGAAACAGAAGTAACAGACAATACTAAGAATATTATAATTGAATCAGCAATTTTCAATCCGGTAAAAATAAGAATGACATCAAAAGAAATATTAAGAAGTGAGGCAAGCAATAGATTTGAAAAAGGATTGGATCCTAATAGAACATATATGGCTATTGAAAGATCTTGTAATCTATTACAGAAATATGCTGGAGCAGAAATTGTTGGTGGATTAGAAAAATATGATACAACAGAATTGACAAATAAAAAAATAGAAATAACTTATAAAAACATAAATTCTTTATTAGGCTCAAATATATCAAATAAAGATATATTAAATGTATTTAGGAGATTAGGTTTTACGTATGAGGAAAAAGGTGAAGCGGTAATTGTAGAAGTGCCTAGAAGAAGAATGGATATCAATATAAAAGAAGACCTAATAGAAGAGGTTGGTCGTATATATGGTGTAAATAATATAGAAGGAAAATTACCAATGTCACCAACTAAATTAGGAAGTTATGATAAGGTAAAGAGACAAATTAGAAATAAATTGATAGATTTAGGACTAAACGAGACTCTTTCATATGTTTTAGTAAATGAAAAAGAAGCTAAAGACTTTACAAATGACAATACAGAAATAGTAAAGTTATTAGCACCAATGTCAGAAGATAGAAATGCATTAAGACATAGTATATTGCCATCTTTATTAAAAATATATGAGTATAACAAAGCACATTATAATAAAGATGTATCTATATTTGAAATAGGAAAAACTTTTTATAAAAAAGGTGAAAAATATGGAGAAGAAAATGGAATAGCAGGATTAATGACAGGCAACTACTATTTAGGAATAGAAAAAAAACAAGTAGATTTTTATATTATAAAAGGAATAGTGGAAGAACTTTTAGACTATTTAGGATATGGAGGTAGATATAGTTTTATTGTAAAAGAAGAAATGCCAAAAGAACTACATCCAGGACAATCATCATTAATTTCAGTAAATAATGACGTAATAGGAATAATAGGAAAAGTACATCCACAAAAAATAAAAGAAAATATATATGTATTTGAAATAAACCTAGAAAAACTATTGACCAAAAAAGTTGGAAAAATGAAATATAAAGAACTTTCAAAATATCCAAGTGTAAAAAAAGATTTAGCAGTAATTATAAATAAAAATGTAACAGCACAAGAAATAGCAACATTAATAAAAAAATCAGCAGGATCACTATTACTTAACACAGAAGTATTTGACGTATATACAGGAAAAGGAATAGAGGAAAACAAAAAAAGCCTAGCATATTCTTTAGAATTTGGAACAAACGACAGAACTTTAACAGATGAAGAAATAAACAACATAATAGATAAAATAATAGCCAACTTAGAAAAAAACGGAGCAGAAATAAGAAAATGAACAATTGGGGACAGTCCCTAATTGCCCCAATTGCCCAATTTGGGACACCCTTTAAAAATGCTTAATAATGCATTGCAATTATTGAAAACTAGCAAAGAATTATTGTACAAGCTCTTGAAAAAAAAGTAGAAATATGCTATAACATAATTAGAGTTAAAATTAAGGAGGATAAACTAATGGCAAAAAAGAAAAAACGCGATATTGGAAAAATAGCTATAAGAGTTATTGCAGCAGTATTAGCATTAATGTTTGTTGTTAGTATGGCAGGAACATTAATATATTACTTAGCAGCTTAAAAACAAAAGATAGAGGGGATAGTTTGGAAAATTATTTTACTGTAAATATAAATAATATATGGAATAATTTAATTGATTATTTTTGGTATTTAAAAGAAAATCCACTGAGGTTAATCATACTTATTTTAGATTTGACAATTGTTATTGGTTTAGTATATAAATTTATTAAATATTCTAAAAGGACAAGAGTTTGGCAACTATTAAAAGGAATAGTTTTTATACTAATAGTTACCTTATTAAGTGATATTTTACATTTAAAAATATTAAATTGTATATTAACAATATTTATGCCATATGGAGTAATAGCAATAATTGTAATATTTGCACCTGAATTAAGAAGAATGTTAGAACAATTGGGTACAAATAAATTAACTAAATATTTTGGAATAGAAAAAGATATATATACAAAAACAAAAGAAAACATATATAAAATAGTAATTGCCACAATGGAGTTAGCAAAACAAAAAACAGGAGCATTGATAGTAATTGAAAGAGATATACAAATAAATGACATAATGGAAACAGGGTTGAAATTAGATAGTGAAATATCTCCACAATTATTAGTAAATATATTTACTCCAAATACTCCACTACATGATGGAGCTGTAGTAATAAGCAATAATAAAATAGCAGCAGCTGCATGCATATTACCACTTGCAAGCGATAAAAATATTGCAAAAGAATTAGGAACAAGACATAGAGCGGCAATAGGAATTTCTAAAGAAACAGATAGTATAGCAATAGTAGTATCAGAGGAAACGGGCAAAATATCATTAGCCAAAGATGGAACTCTGATTGCGGATTTAAAAGAAGAAACACTAAAAAGTATATTAATAAAAAATGTGTTAATAAAAAGGTTTGGAGATGAAATTCCAAGAAAAATGCCTACGTTTAAGAAGAAAAAGAAGAACAAAGGTATAGTTAACAAAGGGTCTGTTTAAAAAACAGACCTTAAATATTATTTAAGAAAAGAGATTAATATTATGAGAAATATTAAATTGATAATTGAATATGATGGAAAAGAATATAATGGTTGGCAAAAACAATTAAAAATAGGGTTTTGACCTAGTTTTCAAAAAGTGTGAAAGCTATTCAAACCCTTAATATTATTGTAGTTTACTGTTTCAAACAGTGCTGACAAGTCTTGAAATATTGATGAAACTTTTTGATACGGCTGTAACGATGGCTGTAAAATTTATTGAAAATCAATTGTTAAATTATTTTCTTTTAAATATGAATATGAAATATTTGCATGCTGTTTTTCAAATTTATCAAAGACATCACAATATACATTTAATGTAGTGGACACATTTGCGTGTCCCATTATTTTTGCCAATACATTAGCTGGCATTCCTGATTCAATACATCTAGTTGCAAATGTATGTCTTAACATATGTTGATTATTTTTCCATCCTTGTCCTATATCATAAGTTTTGCAAAATGTCTTAAAAATCATATTTACTGTATCTGTGCTAATAGCCCCACCTTGCGAATTACCAAATAATAGATGATTTTCATTAGCAACATAATCATCATATAAATATTTTTTTAGTAATTGTTCTACTTGTTCATCCATAAAAATATCACGAATACCGTTTTTGGTTTTTGTATAATTTCCAACTTTGGCACGATAGTTTTCTCCTCTTGTGATTGTTCTTCTAATATGAATAAGATGATTTTTAAAGTCGATATCATTTATATCAAGTGCATTTATTTCTCCCATTCTCATTCCTGTAAATAAGCTAAGTAAAAATTGATATTTATAACTATATTGAGTATCCGTACTAATTGCTGAAATAAATTTTTTTTGTTCTTCAATTGTAAATGCTCGTATAGATTTATCTCTTATATTAGAGAGAGGCTTTCCAAATTCAATTTGATCGTCTAAAAAATTATATCTAATGATATTCCTTCTAACGGCAATTTTAAAAGTATTATTTACTATTCCATATATTTTAGCAATTACTGAATTAGAATATTTAGTTATATAAATTAAAAAATCTCTTATATCGTTTTCAGTTATTTTTTGAAGTTCCATGTCAGCAATATAATGATTGCATATTGATTTATATGTATTCATTTTTCTAAGATAACTTGATTCTTTAAATTTATTCATTTTATAACCGGTTTCAATAAACTCTTTGGCGATTTCCTTAAATTTAATATTAGATTTATCTATATATGTATCAGTTTTTAATTCTGTAATTAGATTTTCTAATTTGTTTTTTACTTCTTGTCTTGTTTTTCCTGAAATTGTTTTTCTTTTTCTTTTACCATTTTTGTCATACATTTCAATAGTATATTCTGCAATCCAATATGTTTTTCCGTTTATAATTCTTTTGAATATTGTACCTTCACCATTTCCACGTTTTTTTGTAGTACCCATTATAAAAAACCTTCTTTCTTTTATAATAAAAATGTTAAAATTACTTGAAAAAAGATTTCCTTATATGTTATAATAACATACATAAAGAGACCTTGTTTCAAGGACTTTTTATACTCCGGATAATGTGTGGTGTCCGCAAAACAATACACATTATCCATTTTTATAAGTTTATAGATGAACTTATCTTTTGATTATTTTGATTAAACTCGTTAACAAATTTAATAGCATTTAAATTATTAGTACAATCAAATGAAATGTATTTAACTTCATCATGATCTAAATAAGTGAAAACTAAATATGAAGTTACTACATTTGATGTTTTTTCTTTAGATTTTCCTCCAATCATTGCACCAATTGGCCCAAATAATACAGCGCCACCAATAGCACCACCAATACTTGAAACATTATTCTTTTGAATTTCAATATCATTGGTCATTGTAACATCAGTAATTTTTTCTTTAAGTAATTTAAAAGTCATATTATTTACACAAAATTCATATTCATTTGGTTTAGAAAATATTTGTGTGAATGTATTTTGAGCAACAGGAAGACCTTTATAATGTGATAATGTTATAGATAAAGAAGCATTTTTTTCTTGTTTGATTTTTTTTTCTTTTTTTGCTCTTTTATTATAAGAATCTATTATAGCACAAATACCAATAATTATTACTAATCCGATAATTCCCATAAGAGGTTCCATATATATTTCTCCTTTCTAAAAATATTTTATAAATTTTACTATTTAAAAGCACTTCTATTTTCTGTTTTAATAATTTTTCCTAATATAGTAATCTGATTTATATCTGTAATTTTTATATTTAAATTTTTATAGCAAGCATTCATTGCAATTAATGTATAATATGTTTTATCTTCACTTAATACTATTTTTCTAATAGTATTTTTATTATTTAATTTGATTAAATGTGTTGCACCGTCGAGAATAAAGTTCTGTTTTTGAACTATAGCAATATCTCCAATATCCAATAGAGGAAACATTGCGTCGTCTTCAGCAACAAATTCAAAAGTATCATCTGTAGTATTTTTATTTAAAATCAAATCTAAAGAATTCCTTCTAAAAGCAATAATTATTTTTTCTCTTGAATCTTTTGTTAAATTGGCCACATATTTATAGTCATCAAATTTTTCAAAAGAATGTTCTTTGCTTAAAAATTCTTTGTAATCAAGTAACATTTTCGTTAAGATATTCATTTCATTATTACTTAATTCAATATCAGACAAACTACCTACATTTATATAGCCACAAATTTTCATTAGTTCATCATAGGTTGTGATTCCTTTTGAAGCATTAGATATTCCAGATAATATTTTAGGAGTAGGGGGGTTACTTAGTTTTTTATTAATGTATTTTGAAATATATGACCTATCTAAAGATGCTTGTTTAGCAAATTCTGTCATTGATGGATATTCGTCATTAATTTTTTTTAGTATATTTGCAAAAAAATCTTTATTAAACATTTTCAATAACCTCCTACAAATATAAGTATATAATAGGGTTTGAAAAAAGTCAATAAAAAAATGTGAAAAAAATCACAAAAAAGTATTGACTTTTTTCAAACAGTAATGTAATATATGAATGTGAATAAATTCACAAAAAAGAGAGGTGATATAAATGTTAAAATTAAATATTGAGGCAGTACTTGAATTAATAAAGCAAAACTTTAGAAATAATAAAACTTTTTTTGCTGAAACAATTGGAGTTGACCCATCTTATTTAAGTTCTGTATTAAACAGTAAGGCGATAGATCATAGTCCTAAAATTTGTAATGGGATAATGAAATATTGTCAAGATAATAATTTAGATTATAGGGAGTATATTATTTTACCTTAAAATGTGAATAAATTCACAGAAAGGAGAAAAAAATGAAAAAAATTAAAAATTGCGGACACCACACAAAAAAAGGAGGAATATTAAATGAAAGAATTAAAAGATGATGTATTTTATAGCCCAACTGAATTTGCAGAATTAAGAGGATGTAGTATTGATACTGCTAGGGCAATATTTAGTGTGAATGATTTTCCAAGCGAAGATTATGGAAAAGAAAAAGTTGCTTTAGGAAGTGCAATACGAGAATGGTACAGAAAGAAAAGAATGAAAGGGGAATAACAAATGAAAGTTATAGGAAAAATTATTGAATTTTTATTAGGAACATCAATTATATGGATTCCAATTGTAGGTTCTATAATTGCTGAAAAGTTATCACAAATAATTATAATGGATCAGATAATGACAGTAGTATATATATCAATTCCAATTTTATTTATTTCAATTATAAAAATGGAAATTGACGAGGCAAAAGAAGAAAGGAGAAAAAGAAGATATGCCAAAGCAAGATAAATTACATAATTGTTACATATGGCACATTATAACATTAGCAAAAATGAAATATAAATTAAGAAATTTGAAAGGGGTGAGATAAATATGATGGGAAAACATAGTGAACAAAGCTTAAAAATAAAGCAATTAGAAGAAACAATTGCATTAAAGGACCAGGAAATCAAAGATATTAAGTTTAGTGTGGCAGATATTTTACTACAAATAAGAACTATAAACGAGTCAAATAATTATTCTGATCCAAGTATAAAAAGAAGAAAAATATCAGAATTATGTACTGATACTAGATATGAACTTCTTATTGATGAAATAGACGGTTTTTACAAAAAAGAAAAGCAACAAGCAAAAATAATAGAACTACCAAATACCGACCAAAGTACCAAATAGTTCTATAAAACACTTATATAAATGCTTTAATGCTATTCTAACACACAAAACCTAGAAAATCAAGATAAAAGGGAGGGAGAATAGATGGCAAAATGTCCTAAATGTGGAAAAACATATGCACAAGGTAGAGGTGCACTTTCGAGAAGAGATAATAAAACAGAAATATGTCCGGATTGTGGTTATAAAGAAGCTGCTGAAAAAACATTTAGTATAAAAAGGAAAGGAAAATAATTATGGAAATTAAGATATTCAATTTAAAATTAAAAAACTTCAAAGGAATAAAAGAATTAGAAGTTGTTTTTAACGGACAAAATACCAATATATATGGAAAAAATGCAACTGGAAAAACAACAATATTTGATGCATTTAAATGGTTATTTTTTGATAAGGACAGCAATGATAAAAAAGATTTTAATATAAAAACTTTAGATCAAAACAATAAACCAATTCATTTTTTAGAACATGAAGTAGAGGCAACTCTATTAATAGATGGTCAAGATATGACATTTAAGAAAGTATTTCAAGAAAAATGGGTAAAAAAGAGAGGACAAAGTGAACAAGAATTTTCTGGCCATGAAACTAATTATTGGATAGATGAAGTACCAGTAAAGAA
>ULYB01048128.1_pt1 | contig 40469 bp, 36 predicted proteins | sample 1961761 | NCBI WGS metagenome assembly ULYB01 (sample SAMEA4835852, study PRJEB28245) | human gut metagenome | biome: gut microbiome; material: fecal sample | place: Denmark | collected 2008
CTGGTTTGTATAGGATTGCGGTTATAATATCTCATCTCCTCGCTAAACACACATCCACAATACTTTTGCATATACAAGCCAAGTTCACGAGCTTCAGCTTGTCCCTCTCTAAAACCTGGACGAAAATCCCTATATAAAAAAGTCAATTCATATTTATCAGCCATCTCTTGACCTATATTTTTAAGAGCTTCATGATTTTGATATGGACTAATTAACAATGTAGTAGAAAAAGTATCATATCCATTCTCTTTAGCATATTTAGCAGTTTGCTCAAGTCTAATTCTATAGCAATATTTAACACATCTATTTTCCAAATCATTTACGACATTTTTGCAAAAATCCCTTAATCCATAATTTTCATCAAAAATTGCATTTATTCCTATTGATTTGGTATATTCCTTTAAAGTATCTCTTCTTGCCTTATATTCCATATAAGGATGTATATTAGGATTAAACCAATATACTGTTGGCTCTATTCCTTCTTCTCTTAAGCTTTTTATGCAATATACACTACAAGGTGCACAGCATGTATGTAATAATAATTTCATTTTTTCCTCCTTGCTAATTTGGGGTCGGTCCTTTTTTTCGCATGCGAAAAAAAGGACCGACCCTATTTTCACACTACCCTAAATATGGATATCCTAAATGTTGATATGCTGGTGGCATAACGATTCTACCTCTTGGAGTACGAGATATAAAGCCAATTTGAATTAAATATGGTTCATACACATCTTCAATTGTATCAATTTCTTCTCCAAGTGACACCGCAATTGTTTCAATCCCAACTGGTCTACCTTGATATTGAGTTATCATAACCTCCAACATTCTTCTATCCACTTCATCTAAACCTAGTTCATCTATTTCAAGTTGATTTAATGCATGTTTTGCAATCTTCAAAGTAATTTCTCCATCCCCCAAAACTGCTGCATAATCTCTAACTCTTTTTAATAATCTATTTGCAATTCTTGGGGTTCCTCTTGATCTTCTGGCAATTTCAATTGCTGACTCATCATCTATCTCAACTCCCAAAATTCTTGCTGACCTTTTAACAATTACCTGCAAATCTTCTGGCGAATACAATTCCAATTTATGAATAATTCCAAATCTATCTCTTAATGGTGTTGTAAGTGAACCTGCCTTTGTTGTAGCACCAATCAAAGTAAATTTTGGCAAATCTATTCTGATAGATTTTGCACTTGGACCTGTACCAATTACAATATCTAATGTAAAATCTTCTAATGCAGGATACAATATTTCTTCCACATTTTTGCTCAATCTGTGGATTTCATCTATAAACAATACATCAAATTCTGAAAGTGTAGTCAAAATTGCAGCTAAATCGCCTGGCTTCTCAATTGCAGGTCCTGATGTAATTTTGATATTTGAATGCATCTCATTTGCAATTATATTTGCAATTGTTGTTTTTCCTAATCCTGGAGGTCCATAAAATAAGCAGTGATCAAGTGGTTCCCCTCTCTTTTTTGCTGCTTCTATATATATTTTCATATTTTCTTTTACTTTTGTTTGACCAATATATTCGTCTAGTGATTGTGGTCTTAATGAATTTTCCAATCGTTCTTCTTGTCTATTTTCTAGTTCTGGTCTAATTACTGAATTCTCTTCCATATCAACATGCCTTTCAATTTTTCTTTGTTAAAATTATATCAAAATTGCTTCAATATTTCAATGCATATTTTCACTATTCTCTAATATTATTTATAAGATATAAAGTTGTACTTTTTAGAAAGGATATTGCCTTGAAAGTTTTAAAAGTTTTCATATTAAATACAATAATTTTATTGCTAAGTTCAGTCATTTTACAAATTATCAATATGTTTTTTAGCATATATATTTCAAACACCATTGGTGAAGAAGCTGTTGGAGTATTCACTCTTGTTATGTCTGTCTATATGTTTGGAATTACTTTAGCTTCTGCCGGAATAAATATTTCTGCCACCAGAGTTGTTTCAGAAGAACTTGCATCTAACAATGAACTTGGTGCAAAAAAAGCTGCTCAAAGATGTGTACTTTTCAGTCTGCTTTTTGGGCTATCTGCAAGTGTAATATTTTTCGTATCAGCTGATTTTATCACCATTCATTGCTTACATAGTAAAATCAGCAAAAATGTAATATATCTTATTTGTATAGCCCTTCCATTTATTTCTATGTCATCTGCTGTAAATGGTTATTTTACTGCAGTTAGACGTGTTTATAAAAATGCATTAGCAAAATTTTTCGAAGAATTTGTAAAAATTTTATTTACTGCTATTTTATTAAAATCACTTATGCCTGATGATATAAATTATGCCTGTTATGCTCTAATTTTAGCAGATGTAATTTCAGAAGTAACTTCATTTGCACAACTATATTTTCTATATTTTCGTGATAAAAAAGGTTCACTTTCTGAATCACGTTATCGTGACTTAGATAGTTATAATAAGCGAATTTTGCGTATTACAATCCCAGTCGCTTTAACCTCCTATTTACGTTCAGGCTTATCAACTATAAAACAATTGATTATCCCTTCAAGCTTACAAAAAAGCGGAATGAACTCATCAAATTCTTTAATAGCTTATGGAATTGTAAATGGAATGGCCATGCCAGTAATCATGTTTCCTGTAATTTTAGTTACTAGTTTTAGTGGATTACTGATACCTGAATTTTCACGATTTCACGCTCAAGGTAAAAACCAAAAAATAAGAAGCCTCTCAATTCTTATTTTGAGTTGCACTCTTATTTTTTCAGTTCTCGTTGCTATTGCAATTTTTATGCTTTCTGACGAAATTAGCACAATAATTTATCATAAATCTGAAATAGCTAAATATATCCGTATCCTTTCTCCTTTAATTGTTATTATGTATCTTGATATCGTTATTGACCGGAATTTTAAAAGGATTGGATGCCCAAGTTGATGTTATGATAATTAATATTTTTGATTGCTTAATTACCATTACTTTTATTTATTTTTTAGTTCCTTTTTTAGGTTTTAGTGGCTATATTATATCTATTTTTATTAGTGAAGTAATTGACTTCTCTTTGAGTGGTTTCAAGCTTTTGAAGAGATTGAAGTGTTAAAAAAGTGACAAGAAAAACACCGACCCCAAATTGACAAGGTTGTCAATTTGGGGTCGGTGTTTTTCTTGTCACTATTCCATCTCAATTATAGCATGTAACACTGAATCGTCCTCACTTTTTACAGCTACAATATGTTTTCCGTTTTCAAAAGAATATTTGCACTTTACAGTTTCACCTAGCTTAATTTCTCTCTTATATGTAATCCTCAAATTATTCAAATGATTTCCTCTATATACCTCATCTGGCAAAGCTTCATTTGCCAAATCAACATAATTTAAATTATGCATATGATTATTAACATCAATATCTGCTCTTCTTACTTGATAATATGTTTCTTCCTGATATTGTTCAGGTTCCTTTATTTTAGGAAAATCCTCATTCTCGTCAAATGAAAACATCTCTAATTCAGGTTGATATGCACTTAATAAGTCAGCATCAATTCTAACTATCTTTCCTTTTTCTGTATCTACTAACACCCATTTAGTTGTTGCAACTGCAATAACATTATTTTGCTCATCATATAGTTTGAAATCACGGAAAGCATAACATCTTATTGCATTTCTAGACCAAGTTACAGCCTTTATTTTTTCAGCATAATTAGGTCTTCTAATTATTTTCAATTTCCATTCAATTAACACCCAAGATAAATGTGTTCTTTCGATATCTAAAACTCCATATCCAGCTATATCTGAATGTTTTCCTCCTACGTCTTCTAAATAACTTAATATCGCCTTATTTGTAGCTTTATTATCTTTTCCTATGTCTGATAATTTTATTCTATATCCTTCTTCTACAATCATTTTGACTCCTCCATCTGTCAATTTGGGGTCGGTCCTTTTTTTCGCATGCTAAAAAAAGGACCGACCCTAAATTAGCATAAAAAAATAAAATTAATATCCTGGTTTTTCAAGCAGTTTAAACATATTTTTCTTATATTTTTCTACACCTGGTTGATTAAATGGATTTACCCCTAAAATCATGCCAGACATAGCACAAGCCTTCTCAAAGAAATAGATTAAATGTCCAACTGTTTCTTCAGATAATTTTGGTAATTCTATTACAATATTAGGAACATCACCAGAAACATGTGCATCTATTGTTCCTTCCATTGCCTTTTTATTTACAAAGTCTAGACCTTTTCCAGCAAGATAATTTAATCCATCCAAATTGTCTTCCTCTTCTTTTATTGTTATATCTGAACTTGACTTTTCTATTCTTATTACTGTCTCAAATAAATTTCTTCTTCCCTCTTGAATATATTGTCCCATAGAATGTAAATCTGTTGTAAAATCCACACCTGCTGGGAAGATTCCAAGTTGGTCTTTTCCTTCGCTTTCTCCAAATAATTGCTTCCACCATTCTGTAAAATAGTGCATTTTTGGTTCATAATTTACTAATATTTCTGTATTTTTGTATAATTTATATAAAATATTTCTTACTATTGCATATTGATAACATGCATTATATTTCAAATTTGCATCTTCATATTTCAATTGAGCTGTTCTTGCTCCATCCATTAACTTGTCTATATCGATTCCAGCAACTGCTATTGGCAATAGTCCAACTGGAGTTAATACTGAATATCTTCCTCCTACATTGTCTGGAATTACAAATGTTTCATATCCTTCTGATTTTGCAAGTGTTTTCAATGCTCCTTTTTCTTTATCTGTTGTTACATAAATTCTACTTCTTGCTTCTTCAATTCCATATCTGTTTTCAAGCATTTCTCTGAAAATTCTGAATGCTATTGCAGGCTCTGTTGTCGTTCCAGATTTTGAAATTACATTTACTGAAAAATCCTTTGTTCCAAGCACTTCTATTAAATCATTTATATAATTTGGGCTCAAATTGTTTCCAACATACAAAATTTGTGGATGTTTTCTTTTTGATTCTGGTAACAAATTATCAAATGTATTTGTCAAACTTTCGATTACAGCTCTTGCTCCTAAATAAGAACCTCCAATTCCTATTACTATAAGCACTTCTGAATCTTCTCTTATTCTTTGTGCAGCTTTTTTTATTCTTTCAAACTCTTCTTTATCATAATTTGTTGGCAATTCTAACCATCCAACAAAATCATTCTCATCATTTGCTCTTTTATGTAGCTCTTTGTGGATTTGCTCTACATTTTCCTTATATTTCATTATTGCTTTTTGCTCTATTCCTGTGTGTTTTAAATTAAGTTTTAAATTTAACATAAACTTCACTATCCCTTGTATTTATTTAGATTTTTATTGGTTCTATCTATAAACCTTTTTATGCTCTCAATTCATCAACTATAACTTTGTAATCTGATGCTGCAAGTATTGCAGATCCTGCTACTAGCACATTTGCACCTGCATCTTTAACTCTTTGAGCTGTTTTTAAATTGATTCCTCCATCAACTTCAATATCAATGTCTATATTCTTTTTATCTATATAACTTTTTAATGTTGAAATCTTTGCTAACATATCTGTTATTAATGTTTGTCCACCTTTTCCAGGCTCTACTGTCATTACTAAACATGTGTGAATATATGGCAAATATTCATAAACCTCTTCTATATTAGTTTCAGGTTTTACTGCAATTCCAACTCTTGCTCCTCTTTCTTTTATTAGTTTGATATTTTCCATTACTTGTTCTTTATCTTTACAGGCTTCTAAATGAAATGTTATTATATTAGGTTCAACTGTTGAAAATACTTCAATTGCTGTCTTTACATCTTCTACCATTAAATGAATATCCATTGGTAAATTTGAAATCCTTTTAAGATAACTGCTATATTCTACCATGTCATGATATGTGTCTTTCATAACAAATTTTCCATCCATTACATCTATGTGAAAATAATCTATTTTTGATTTTTCTAAAGTCAAAAATGTTTCCGCTTCTCTCCCTTTTTCTACTGTAAGGATTGATGCTGATACTTCTACCATCTTATTTCCTCCTTTTTCCTTTTATGCTTATATTTTACTATTAGATTAGAAAAATATCAAGAGAAAGTAATAAAAAAAGGCTATGAGAGTGAATATTCCCACTCATCATAGCTAAATTTTATTGTGCTAATTTAATTATTATTTCTTTTCCCTTATTTGTAAATATGTGTACAGAAATTTCATCTGTTGCATCAAATGTAGTTAAATCAAATGTCTGAGTATAATTGATAATTTTATTTTCACCCTCTGGAACACCATATCCACTTGTTCCATTTTGAGCAACATCAAACCTTTTTCCATCTGATGTTTCAGCATATTCTTTTTGCAATAGCATTTTATCTGAAATTTTCTTAACATAATCTGAACGATATAAATCATAATCTACTTCATCTGTTAAAAGCATTTCTGGAATAAATATTTTAAATGATGTTTTGTTTATACTTGTTTCAATTTTATTTATATCAATTTTTTCATTGTTGCAAGATTTAACTTTATATTCAACTGATTTTCTATTGTAAAATTGCTCTGGAACATCAACTTCAAATTTCCAATCACCGTAATACCAATCATTTAATAGCTGTTCTTTTGCATTTTTTCTAACATGAATTCTTGAACATGTTACATATAATTTCTTACTTTTTGGAAAATTGATTCCTGATGATGTAGCTGTTAAATGATACATTAATTCATTGTCATTGATTATTTCATCGTCTGAATTCATGCTGTATGCACCACTATATATATTATAATTAGCTTTTGCCTCTTCTTCTGTTTTATATTTTTGCTTAATCTCTTCTGTTTGCAATTCATTAGTAGCAAAAATTATATTTTCGTTTTCGTCTATGACTTTCAAATCATATAAATCCATTCCGAATTTCATATCATTAATATTATATTCCTCACTAAATTTAACCCTAAAATTCATATCAAAATTCTCGTTATCCATTATGAAAGAATCTACTGAAATTCCAATTCCATCATATTCTTGGAATTCTGAATTTACCTCTGCAACATATCCATTATTTACTGCATTTTCAACACCTTTACTACTATTATATCCAAACTTTTTAACAATAATGTCTTTCGCGAATACTCCTCCTGCCACTGTAACCATTAAACAACATGCTATTGCTGAAACTTTTAATATATTTTTATTTGATTTTTTCACAAATTTCTCCTCCTCTTGAAAGCAAGATATAGAAATTGTTGTTTTCACCCTCTCTAATATTTTTTCTTTATCCATCATAACTATATCCTCCTTTTTCTAATTCTTTTTTTAACTTTTTTCTTATTCTATAAAGCCTAGACTTTACTTTAAATTCAGGAATATTCATAATATTAGCTATTTCTTTTATTTTTCGAGATGAATAATAATATAAATTGAATATTGTAATATCTTCTTGTTTTAATTGATTGGTTGCTTTACGAATAAGCTCTGTTTTCTCCCTTTCTTCATATACCATATCAATATCTTTCAAATCCCTAATAACATTTTCATAATCAGCTATATCGCAATTTATATTAATTACTCTCGTCTTTTCTCTAACTAAATTTCTTGCAACTCCTGCTATATATGATGTAATCTGCTTTTCTTTATCTAATTTTTCTGTATTTTTCCACAAGATAAAAAATGTGTCTGCTATTATTTCTTCTTCATCTTCTTCTGTGATGTTTTTTCCTACCATATTTTTTACAACTTTGTATACATATCCACTATATTCATCAACTATTTTTTCTAAATTAAGTCTATCATTTTCTATATAATTTTCTATTTTGTTTCTCTCTTCCAATTTAGATCTAAACTCCTTTTCTTAAGATATCTTACACCTTTATATTGATTTAAAAAATAAAAAAGTTACATTTTTTTCAAAATTTTATTGGCAATTAGTCTATTTGCCTGTATACTTATATTGATTTTTTTCAAATTTTTAATTCTTATATTTTTTATTATTATTGAATCAAAGGAGGTGATATCTATGACAATTGATCAAAAACTTGATTTAATTTTAAATAAGCTTGAAGGGCATGATAAAAAATTTGATGCTATTGAAGATAGGATAGACAGATATGAGTATAATATGTCTAATGATATTTATTTTAAAGTTAAAATATCTGAAATACATGAATATAGTGATCTATTAAATTCATTGAATTCTGCTTTTATAAGATATGAATCAGAAACTTCAGATAAATTCAAAACTTTATTTGATACTCGAAAAGATTTTTTAGAACACAAAAACTTATTCCTTCATGAATTAGCCAAATTAAATAAAGATTGCAGTTAGATTTTAAATCAAAAGCCCTATGTTAGTTCTTAACCTAACATAGGGTCCTTTAAATTACCATCTATACTTTTCTTTTTCCTTTAATTCCTCATAAATTTTGCAATATCTTTCATATCTTTCTTGTGAAATCTTTCCCGCTTCAATAGCCTTTTTTATTCCACAATTCTCTTCTTTTATATGAGTACAACCTACAAATTCACACTCCTGTATCTCTTGTTTAAACTCTCTAAAATACTTATCCAAATCAACTGATTCAATTTCTGATATTTCAAAGCTTGAAAATCCTGGAGTATCTGCAATATATGTATTTTCTTCTAGTTCATATAATTTAGTATCAGTAGTTGTATTTTTACCTTTTTTATTTTTATGGCTAATTTCTCCTTCTTGTGTTTTATCTATTCCAAATAATGCATTTATAATACTTGATTTTCCAACACCTGAATTTCCTGAAAATACACTAATTTTATTTTTCAAGCACTCTTTTACTTCATCTATTCCCTGTTTTTCTTTTGCGCTAGTTACAATAACTTTATATCCTACCTCTGAATAATTTTTTCTTATTTGCTCATATGTATCTTGTAAATCACATTTATTTATTATAATTATTGGCTCAATTTTCAGCATTTCTGCATATGCCAATTGTTTATCTAACATTAATAAATCTGGCTTTGGATTTTTAGTAGATATTATAAACACAATCTGATCTATATTAGCCATTTTAGGTCTTTTTATTTCATTCTTTCTAGGCAATATCTCTTCTATTACTGCAATTTCTTTTACTTCATCTGTAACTTCTATCTCAACTTCGTCTCCTACAAGTGGTGTTATATCTTGATTTTTAAATTTTCCTCTCGCCGTTGCAGTATATATTTTTCCACTACTTTCTATTTTATAACTATTTGATATGTTTCCAACTATTATTCCCTTCATACTTTTCCTTTCTCATTTTACCTTTTTATACTATAACATATTTTTTTCAAAAAAACAACTTTTTATATTGACAGCTACTCTATTTAACTGTATACTTTTATTGTATTTATTCAATCTTTTTGAAATTTTTTATTTTTATTCTTAATAATTTATTATCGTATTAATTTTTTCGTAGAAAGGAGTTGATATGCATGGATGTTAATGAAAAGTTTGATTTAATTTTAGACAAGCTTTCTAAAGTTGATAAAATTGATACTGTTTTAGAAAAACTTGATAACGTAGAACATCGCTTAGATGAGCACGACAAGAAATTCGATATGATTTTTGCTAAACTAGATGAGCACAGCCAAAAATTAGCTGAGCACGATAAGAAATTTGATATGATTTTTGCTAAACTAGATGAACATAGCAAACAATTAAAAGACATCAATTATAGATTTGATAGACTTTTATTTGAACTAAAATCTGATTTCAATAAAATCGAAGATAAATTTAATGAAGTTGACGAACGATTTGATGAAATAGATGAAAAATTTGGCAATTTAGCAATTGGAATATCATTAGTACCTTAATAAAATAATATTTCTAAAAATTCAAAACCCCTATACTTTGGTTCTTAACCTGTATAGGGGTATATATTTTATTCAATTGTCATTGTCGTTGTATTTGATAAGTCCATGTCCACTGTTCTTTTTAAAGTATCATCTATATAAACTTTAATTTGAACTCTTCCTGTTCCACTAACATTATCTACCTTAACAGCTGTATTGTTTTCTTTTACTGAATTTTTGTATACTTGTTCTCCATCAACAGTAACTTTTAAAGTTACATCTTGAGCTTTATTTTCTTTTTTTACTGTTTCTGTACTTCCAGCGACTGTATTATTATTTTTAGTTGTTTCTTCATAAGTGTCTTGGAACCCTGTTATAGACTTAACATTAATTGTAACAGTACCAGTTTTCAATTCAGCTAATTTATTAACAGTAATTGTAATAGTTGAACCTTCATCAACAGTCTTACCAGATTCAATGCTTTGTTTTAAAACAACACCATTTCCTCTAGTTTTATCTTCTCCATATTCAACATTAACAGTTAATCCTAAATCTTGAAGAGTTTGTTTAGCTGTTTCTTCATCTTTATATAATACAGAAACAACTGCAACTTGTTTTATACCTGTACCAATACTTACATAAACTTTTACAGTATCACCAGCATTTACGGTTTCGCCTTCATCTTTTTCTTGTTTAATAATAACTCCTGCTTCAACTGTTTTACTTATTTCATCAACAAATTCCAATTTAATTTTAGATGATTTTGCTGCATCTTCAGCTTCATCTTTTGTTAAGCCTTTCAATTTTGGAACTGTAGTTGTCTCTGTTCCTAAACTTACAACAACTTTTACATCAGTATTTTGTTTAATTTTTCTTCCATCAACAAAATTTGGTGTTTGTGAAATAATTTGACCAGCTGGATATGTTGTATTATATTCTGAACTATCTTCAACATAATTTAATTTGTTTTCTATTAAAATTTGTTTTGCTTCATCAACTGTTTTTCCAACTAAATTTGGAATAGCAACTTCTTTAGGTCTTCTTGCATTTGAAATTCCAATAGTTAATCCTAATGTAATTACAAATAATAAAATTAAACCTACAATTGATGATAAAACTTTATGATTTTTTATAAATTGTGCAAATTTATTAGGCTTTTTATTATTTTTTGCATTAGTTGATTTTGAACTTCTTTCCTCTTCTAATCCTATTGTAGAAATTCTTTGAGTTGGAAAATCTTGATAATCATTGTTATCAACAAAATCACCATTTGGTTCTTTTAATGCTCTTTTTAAATCTAATAACATAGCTGTTGCATTTTGGTAGCGTAAATTGGTATCTTTCCTTAGTGCCTTCATTATTATATCATTAACAGCTACTGGTACATTAGGATTTACTTCTATTGGTGGTTTTGCTTCTTCTTGCATATGTTTCAATGCAATTGATACCGCTGTGTCTGCATCAAATGGAACTTTTCCAGTTAACATTTCATACATTACAACACCTAATGAATATAAATCTGATTTTTCATCTGTAAATCCACCTCTTGCATGTTCAGGTGAAAAATAATGTACAGATCCAATTGTTGTTCCAAAAGCAGTAATTGTTGAATTTGAAACAGCTTTTGCAATTCCAAAATCAGTTACTTTTGCAACTCCATCTTCTGTAATAATAATATTATGTGGTTTTATATCTCTATGTATAATATGGTTTTTGTGAGCTGTCTCTAATGCTGATGCAATTTGACTTGCAATATTAACAGACCATTTCCATGGTAATGGACCTTTTTCTTCTGTAATTATTTCTTTTAATGTTTTTCCTTTTATTAATTCCATTACAATATAATATAAATTTCCGTCTACACCTACATCGTAAACAGAAACAATATTAGGATGTGTTATGCTTGCTGCTGATTGTGCTTCTACTTCAAATCTTTTTATAAATTCCTCATCTGTGGTGAATTCATCTCTTAAAATTTTGATTGCTACATATCTATTTAGTACATGACATTTTGCTTTATATACTGTTGCCATTCCTCCACTGCCTATTTTCTCTATAATCTCATATCTGTTTCCTAACAATCTACCCTTTAAATCCATTTTTATATCTCTCCTTATAGGTTATATGTTTTTAATTACTACAACTGTTATATTATCTAACCCACCATTTTCATTTGCTAAATCAACAAGTTTGATAGGTGCTTTTTCTATATTCCCTTTTGCAATCTCAAATATATCTTCTTGTTTTACCATATTTGTTAATCCGTCTGATGATATAAGCAAAATATCATCTCTTAAAAATCCTTTTACTGATACATCAGGCTCAACAAATGCATTACATCCAAGTGCCTTCATCAACATGTTTTTCTTAGGATGATTCTCCGCTTCTTCTTTTGTTATTGTACCATCTTTTACTAATTTTTGTACATAACTATGGTCTTGTGTTAATTTTCTAATAAAATCTTTTCTAATTCTATAAATTCTACTATCTCCAACATGACCAATATATGCCTTATTATTATATATTAAACAAACTTCTAAAGTAGTACCCATTCCTTCAAGTTCTTTGTCTTCTTTTGACTTTTCATATACTACCATATTTGCATATTCCATACTACTAGCAACTAGCTGAATTAAACTATCTCTATCTTTTGCTACATCTTTAAAGTTATTTTCAATATAACTTCTTGCGCATTTTATTGCAAGATTACTCGCAATTTCTCCGCCTTTATAACCACCCATTCCGTCTGCTAATAAATATAATTTAATTGGACTTGATGGTTCTGATATATAATAAGCATCTTGGTTCATTTCTCTAGCTTTTCCAATGTCAGATTTCGCATAAGCTATTATCATTGTTTCACCTCGTATCTTTCTTACAATGTTATATCATAATAGATTTTATTTTGTCAAGTTACACTATTTTAAATTTTTTCTTCTTAATTGACCGCAAGCTGCGTCAATATCAGAGCCTAACTCACGTCTGATAGTTGCAACAATTCCATGGTCATTTAAATAATCTCTAAATTTCATAATATTTTCATTTGAGCTTTTTGAATAAGCTCCATTTTCTATCTTATTAATAGGTATTAAATTTACATGACATAACATTCCTTTTAAAAGATGTACTAATTCTTTTGCATCTTCTAAGTTATCATTATTATCTTTTGCTAATGCATATTCAAAAGAAATTCTTCTATTTGTTTTGGCAATGTAATCTTTACAAGCTTGTAATAATTCTTCTATTGGAAATGCATTATTTACAGGCATCATACTACTTCTTTTTTCATTTGTAGTAGCATGTAGTGAAATAGACAATGTACATTGAATATTTTCATCTGCAAGTCTATAAATTCCTGGAACTAGTCCACTTGTCGAAACACTTATGTGTCTAGCTCCTATATTTATTCCTTTCGGATTATTTATTATTCTGATTGCATTTACAACATTATTGTAATTATTTAAAGGTTCACCTATTCCCATAAAAACTACATTTGAAATTCTTATATTATTATCTCTTTCAACTGCAAGAATTTGTTCAACAATCTCACCAGAAGTTAAATTTCTGATAAAATCGATTCCTGTTGATGCACAGAATTTACATCCCATTTTACAACCTATTTGTGAAGAAACACAAATACTATATCCATGATGATAACTCATAAGTACTGTTTCTATAGCATTTCCATCTAATACATCAAATAAATACTTTTTAGTTCCATCAGATGATTCTTGTTTTTGTAATATTTTAAAATTATGCATTTCATAATTTTGTTTTAATTTTTCTCTTAAATCTAATGATAAATTTGTCATTTCATCAAAACTTGTAACTTTTGCTTCATATAACCACTTAAAAACTTGTTCAGCTCTAAATGGTTTTTCTCCCATTTGTACAAATTCTTCTTTTAATGCTGGCAAATCATAATCTTTTATGTTTTTCATTATTTTTTTCTCCTTGCTAATTTAGGGTCGGTCCTTTTTTTAACACTTCTTTCTTCTTAATATCCAATCTTTTTCGCATTTAATTGGAAGCATCATTTTTACTTTTTGATCTTTAACACCTGGGCTAACTGCCTCTATTTCTTCATTTGTGTCAATATCCCATAATTTATCAATTGTAAATACTACTGGTTCTAATTGATGTGGAACTAAGATTTCCATAGTATCTCCTACTTGTAATCTATTTCTAATATCAATAATTGCTTTTTCGCCATCATAATCAACAACTTTTCCACCAAATTGATATAATTCATTATATTGATGTCCATCATATTCTTGAATGTCTTTGTTTTTTCTATCATTAAAATAAAATGTTGTTAATTCTCTTGTTTTGATTTTTTCAATTTCCTTCATATATTTTTCTGCATCATAATGTGTTGGATCTTTTTTATAATCATCAATTGCATTTCTGTATACATTTACAATACTTGCAACATAATATTCTGTTTTTAAACGTCCTTCGATTTTTAAACTATCAACTCCCATATCGATAATTTCTGGAAGTTCTTTTATTAAACACAAATCCTTTGATGAGAAAATGCTTGTACCATATTCATTTGTTTCGATTGGCATAAATTCACCTGGATTATTTCTTTCTTCTGCGTATAATTTGTATGACCATCTGCAACTTTGTGCACAATCTCCTAAATTAGCACTTCTGCAAGCTAAGAAATCACTTAAAAAGCATCTTCCTGAATATGCAAAACATATTGCACCATGTACAAATATTTCTATTTCCATGTCTTCTGGCTTATTTTCCATAATGTATCTCAATTGCTCTTTGTTCATCTCTCTAGCCATTATCATTCTTTTAGCGCCATTTTTACGCCAAAAATTGCATGCATGTAAACTTACAACATTTGCTTGTGTACTTACATTTATTGCAACACTTGGTGCATATTGTTTTAATACATCTATTACTCCACCATCTGCTGCAATAATTCCATCTGGCTTTAATTCTTCTAGCTTTTTAGCCATTTCTATTATTTCTTCATATTTTTCATCCCATGCAAAAATATTTAATGTTACATATATCTTTTTTCCTATGCTATGTGCATATTTTATTGTCTTTTCTAAGTCATCATCTTGCATGTCTGCTCTTGTTCTTAATGATAATGATGAGGTTCCACAATACACTGCATCAGCTCCATATAAGAATGCGATCTTTGCTTTTTCATATGAACCTGCTGGTGCTAATAATTCTACTTCTTTCATTTTTATCAAATTCCTTTCTCTTTTTAACATCTTATATTATATATTTTTTTATCAGTTATGTCAATCATTTTTCAGGCAATACTGTACTTTTCCGGAAATTTATGGTATAATGTATTAGTATAAGCTTTTTATATACGAAAGGTGAGGTAAGCATTATGACAAAAGAAACACTAAAACTAATACACCGGAGCTATCAAGAAGCTCTAGAAAGGTCAGAAAACATTCTGGAAATTGTGCAAAATTTGTATAATATCTTGGATGAACTTGAAGTTGCAGAAGAAGATTCTTCTACCTTCGATTCATTCCTTGATGGACTCAGAGGTTGTATCAATTCTCGGAAAAAAACTTTCGAAATCACAAACATGATTACTTATGTGAATATTACATTTATGTATATCATTTTGTGGTTGAACAAAACTCAAAATGTGAATATTGATATCAACTGGTATTCCAGGCGCAAGTCTTTGGAAAGCGAACTTTCGAAACTTTTGCGGAAGTCCAATTCGAACTTGTCAGCAAACATTCGCGATCGGTTTGGATTGCGTGGGATTTTGCTTAATAATGATTCAGATGAAATTGTTAAAGATTATATCTATTTAATCTTTGATACTATCTCTGGCGTCATTGCAGGTAAAAACCGTAAAATTAGGAAAGAATTTATTGAATGGGTTGACACCAACAACGGAATCACAGACATCGATAAAAGTATCATTGAGCAGGTTTTAAAAATTCCTTTTAGCATTGATTATGTAAAGGACTTCATTAAAACACCCAAAGAAAACAATTATCAGACTTTACAGTTTACGATGTCCGTCCAGATGTATTCAGATGTTCTGCCCGGTTGCCAATTCGAAGTTCAACTTCGCAGTATGAAAATGCATGAAGAAGCAGTATATGGTACCGCTTCTCACGAAAATTACAAAAAATACCGCGAAGACGGACTTCAAGATGAAGACCCCATTTTGAAGGTCTTCTGCGTAGACGACTTTTCTAAACTTCATGTCAAAGGCTTCACAAGCTACGATAGCAAAGAGCATGATCAAGACGGAATTCACTTTGCGAAGGAATTTTCTGATAGAAGAATTTCCACCACCCTGGTTCCTCACTAGGCTTAATTGCTCTTAAACCTTTCGCTCCCCCAGAAATATTTTCTGAGGGAGCCCTTTTTATTTTATGAAATATTATATTTTTATTGTACCTTTTAATCTGCTTACAGCAAGCCCATCTCCAACTTCTAATATTTCTGTTTCAAGATTTGGTGCCTCTGTAACTTCTTTTATGTATTCACGCAAATTTCTTACAGCTGTACGTTGTTTATGTTTATTATAATCGCTCATAACATATCCTTTATATAGAATGTTATCAGCTAGTATAACCCCTGTTGGTTTTATCATTCTTAATGCTTCTTTTAAGAAAAATGGATATTTTCCTTTTGCAGCATCTATAAATGCTACATCGTATTTTTCATTTAATGTTGGTAATATTTCTACTGCATCACCTTCATAAATGTTTATTTTGTCTTCTACTCCAACATTTTTTATATTTATTTTTGCTTCTGCTATTCTTTCTTCGTCTCTTTCTATTGTGTCTATTTTTCCACCTTCTTGAAGATATTCTGAAAAACACATTGCTGAATATCCTACTGCTGTTCCTATTTCTAATATTCTTTTTGGTTTTACTTCTTTTAATATTTGGTCTACTACTTCTAAGGTGTCATCCATTATTATTGGAATATGTTCTTCTAATGCTTTTTGTTTTATTTTTTCTAATTCTTGTTTGTTCATTTTTCTTGCTCCTTAAAATTAATGCCAGTACATATCACTAAAGTACTGGCATATCATAATTATGCTTTATTAGCATTTCTTGCTGCTCTTTCTCTTTCTTTATTATCTAAGATTTTCTTTCTTAATCTAATTGATTTTGGTGTAACTTCTACTAACTCATCATCTTGAATAAACTCAATAGCTTTTTCAAGAGACATTTGAATTGGTGGTACTAATCTTAAAGCATCATCAGAACCAGAAGCTCTTGTGTTTGTTAAGTGTTTTTCTTTACATACATTTATAGCTAAATCTTCTCCTCTTGAATTTAATCCAACTATCATTCCTTCATATACATCAACACCAGGACCTATGAATAATTCACCTTTATCTTGTGCATTATATAGACCATATGTTATTGATGTTCCAGCTTCAAATGCTACAATTGTTCCTCTAACTCTTGCAACAACTTCACCTTTGAATGGTTCGTAGCAATCAAATATGCTGTTCATAACTCCTTCACCTTTTGTATCTGTAAGGAATTCTGTTCTATATCCAATTAATCCTCTTGCTGGAATCTTGAATTCTATTTTTGTATGTCCTGCTTCAGCTGGTTCCATATTAACCATTTCAGCTTTTCTTCTTCCCAATTTTTCAATTACTGTTCCAACTGAATCATCTGGAATATTTACAACTAGTCTTTCAATTGGCTCACATTTTACCCCATCAATTTCTTTCATGATTACTTTTGGTCTAGATACTAATAATTCATATCCTTCTCTTCTCATTGTTTCAATTAATACTGATAAGTGTAATTCTCCTCTTCCTGATACTATAAATGAATCAGGTGATGCTGTTTCTTCAACTCTTAAGCTTACATTTCTATCTAATTCTTTAAATAATCTATCTCTTAAATGTCTTGATGTAATAAATTGTCCTTCTCTTCCTGCAAATGGTCCATTGTTTACACTAAATGTCATAGATACTGTTGGTTCATCAATATCAACAAATGGTATTTTTTCTGGGTTGTTGAAATCACAGATTGTATCTCCAATATGAATATTTGGAATACCAGCAACTTCAATAATATCTCCTGCAGAAGCTTCATCAACTTCAACTTTCTTTAATCCCATATGTGTATAAACTTTTGCAATTCTTCCTTGTGAAACTTTATCATCTTTTTCACAAATGCTTACAGGCATACCAACTTTTATTGTTCCTCTTTCAAGTCTTCCTACTGCAATTCTTCCAACATAATCATCATAATCGATGTTTGAAACTAACATTTGAGCAGGTCCATCAACTTCACAATTTGGAGCTTGAATTGTATTTATTATTGTTTCAAATAAACATGTTAAATCTCCATCTGGATCATCTAAATTTAATTTTGCAACTCCATTTTTTGCTGAAGCATATACTACTGGGAAGTCTAATTGATCATCATTTGCTTCCAATTCTATAAATAATTCCATTACTTCGTCTAATACTTTTTGAGGTTCTGCACCTGGTCTATCAATTTTATTAATTACTACGATTGGTTTTAAGTTCATTGCTAATGATTTTTTTAATACTTCTCTTGTTTGAGGCATTGCACCTTCAAATGCATCAACCAACAAAAGTACTCCATCAACTGTTTTTAAAACTCTTTCTACTTCTCCACCAAAATCAGCATGTCCAGGAGTATCAACTATATTGATTTTTACTCCATTAAACATAACAGCTGTATTCTTAGCTAATATTGTGATTCCTCTTTCTTTTTCTTGATCATTTGAGTCCATTACTCTTTCTGCTACTTGTTCATTATCTCTAAATACATGGCTTTGTCTTAATAATGCATCTACTAATGTTGTTTTTCCATGGTCAACGTGTGCTATAATTGCGATATTTCTTATATTTTTATTATTCATTTTTCGTTCTCCTTCTATTTGTTAATTTGGGGTCGGTCCTTTTTTTCGCATGCGAATTTAGGGTCGGTCCTATTTTTTGCATTCTGCTAATTTTATTATTTCATCCATTATTTCTTCTGTAATTTCATCTAATTCATCTTTGCTTCTGCCTTTAAAGTCCATTGGCTTTCCATATCTTATAGTCATCTTGTGGAAAAGTTTCTCTCCACCACTTATCCCAACAGGAATTACTCTTGCACCAGTTCTTACAGCAAAAAATGCAGCACCATCTTTTACTTTTTCTCCTTTTTCTAGTCCATTTCTTGTCCCTTCTGGGAATAAAGCTATACTCTCACCATTTTTCAAAGCTTTTAATGTTGTTTTTACTGCTGATAAATCTTTAGAATCTCTTTTAACATATATTCCTCCAAAAACAACTCCTAAAAATGCGAAAAGTGGATTTTTCTTAAGTTCTTCTTTAGCAAGAAATCTTACATGCCTTTGAGCTGTAACTACTATTAATGGTGGATCTTTATATGTTCTATGATTTCCACAATAAATAAGTGGTTCTTTTTTGTCCTTTGGAATGTTTTCTTTTCCCTCAACTTTTACTCTATAAAACACTAAGAAATATAGTCTTATAAAAAATCTTACTATTACTCTAATTATTTTTTTTACTACTTCTTTCATTTGTTACACCTCTTCTTTCCCAGGAACATACACATTTTTGACAATAACATCCATTGTCACAACATTCATTGCTGTCAAATTTTCTATTTCTTTTATTGACTTTTCTTTAAATATTCTTAAATTTTCCTGAATATTATATCCATATGTTACTACTAGTTCAATATAAATACTTGGACCAGTTTCTGTGCTTGTTACTCTTGTCCTTATAACTCTATGGATAGCAGGTATTTCTTTTGCTAAATATTCTATTATTTGTCTAAATACTGTATCTGAAATAGTAAATTTCCCTAAGTAACTAAATGTTGGTCTTATTATTGTTTTTTCTGATATATATGGTTTCTGCCCTATTCCTTTTGATTTAAAAATCTGTAAAGGGTCTAATAAATATCCCGAGAAATCTTTCTTTAGTTCAAATGTCGGCACTGGAATAACATGTTTTCCTTCTGTTACGCGTATATGTCGTGCTGTTTGCATTTCTTCTTCTGTTGCAACTTCATTAATATATGTTGTTTCAGAAATTTCTGGTAAACCTAAGTTTGTAGCAATTTTTTGAACCATTCCATCAGATGTTCCTAATATTAAAATTTTGTCCGGCTTGTATTTTTTTAAAGCTTTTTCTATTGGCTTTCTTTCTTCATTTTCATAAAATAATGCATGTTTTACTGTTTCTATCTTTGTTGGTGCCTTTTTAGCAGATAATCCTGCAACAATTTCATTATCCATGATTAATAATCCATCATCTATTATGAAATGTATTCCTTTTTCACTTGCTACCATTTGTGCTCTATAACTTTTTCCAGTCCCAGACGGTCCTACAAATGCATATACTTTTATTTTTTCAAATAACATTTTTTTCTCCTCTTATTTATTGCTTGTTTTCAATGAGAAAGGCACGATTTGTCGTGCCTCTATTTTTCTAATTTTTCTCTAGTGTTAAATCTTTTCTGGTGCTTCTTCGGCATCAGTTGCAGTTACTTCTGCAATCTTTATATTTCTAACATGGTCAATTTTTTTCCATGTTGTTTCTCTTTTAAATAAACATTTAATATTGATTATTACCCATGTTCCAATGAATGCTGGATAGCATAGTAATCCTTTTATCATAGGTTTTATTGGCTTTTTATCTAATATCATTGCAAGTAATGCTGTTCCAATTGGTAATAGTAATGTTGGTATTACATAATTTAATAGATTTACTACAAATTCTGCACTGTTCATCGTTTGTGATGCATACATTACACAATTAATTAACATTAATACCATTGTTATTACAAGCATTGGTGTTGTTCCAGCAATATACAAAAATCCATCTAAATTCATTAATGTTTTGTGCTCTTTTACTGCTAAGAATAAATCTTTTGTATATTTTTTTATACATTGCATATGCCCAACTGTCCATCTGCTTCTTTGTGACCATGATTGTTTAAATGATGTTGGTTGTTCATCATATACAATAGCATCTGTTGCCCAACCTAATTTTTTACCTTTTATAATTCTTTTTAGAGAAAATTCAATATCTTCTGTTAATGTTTCTGTTTCCCATCCATTTGGTTTTACTACATCAAATTTAACCATAAATCCTGTACCATTTAATAATGGTGATAAGCCTATATTATATCTTGCTAAATGGTATAATCTGTGCATTGACCAATAAAATAATGCATATCCTGCTGTAATCCAGTTGTCTGTTGGATTTTTGATATCTCTATATCCTTGAACTACATCTTCTCCTTGGCATAATTTTTTATTCATATTTACTATAAAGTCTTTGTCAACAATGTTATCTGCATCAAAAACAAAAAAGGCATCATAATCAGCATTTTCTTCAATTTTTTGTTTTAAAAACCATTGTAATGCATAGCCTTTTGTTTTGTGAGCTGGATCAAATCTCTCAAAAACTATTGCTCCTGCATTTCTAGCTACTTCTGCAGTATTGTCTGTACAGTTATCTGCTATTACATATATATCATATAAATTTTTATCATAAGTTTGATTTTTTAAACTTTCTATCAGATTAGCTACTACTGCCTCTTCATTATGTGCTGGTATTATAGCCATAAACTTATGATTTTTGTTTGTTAAATATGGTTTATCTTTTAATTTTACTAATGAGCATAAACTTACTACCGTTTGATAGCACCAATATGCCGTTAAAACATAGACTAATACTTGCTTTAGTATATACAAATACTCCATTTTTTCCCTCTCTTTTGTCCTAAATAAGGACTTTTCTATTTTCTTCCTTTTTTATTCTATTTTTCCACCTTTTATATTATACTATTATTTATTTTTTTTTGCAATATTTTTATCAAAATTTCTTTAATTTATACCTACAATTGACACCTACTTTTTATTATGCTATAATTCCAATTGTTGTTTATTTATATTTTCCAACTGATTAGAAGGGAGACAACTATGTACTTAATTAAGAAGCTTTCTACTCAAAATGGTGCCTTAGTAGCCGAAAATGGAATTCGGATCATCAAAATGTGGGATTCTGACTCGAACAAATCAAATTTCAGTATTTTCAATGGTTTTTGGGGCTCAACAGACATTTATGTTTCCAAACTCACAGATATTTCAAAATTTCAAAAAGTCTGTCACAGCCTTTATTTGCTTTCATATGCAACTAAACTGATTTCCAAAAACACTGATAACAACTCGAAAAATTTTAAATTTTTTGTGGATGATTATCAGCCAAACAACATTGAAGGATATATTTTATTTATTGAGAACGAAAAAAATATAAGTACTGATGGACAAATCATTTTTAGCGATTCACCTAACCAGATAGTAGTAATACTAAAAAATGGTCAATATCTTGATTTTTCAGGCAAAAAAGCAACTGTTCAAAAAGATATTTTAGTCTTACACGTATAATAATTAAGCACTAAAAAAAGACAGGGAATTTAATTTCTCTGCCTTTTTTATATATTATCTTAGATTCTTATGATTCCACCAAGATATTTTTTTGTCATACCACTAATGCATGTTTTAGCTCCTCCTGAAAGAACTACAACATCACCTTTTTCAAGGATTTCTTTATCTTTTAATTTTTGAATTCCATTGTCAATTGTTTCTTCAATTGTTTCACCTGCATCAACATAGATTGGTGTAACGTTCCAAGCTAAAGCTAATTGACGGAATGTTCTCTTATTGTCTGTTATAGCTAAGATTGGGCATCCAGCACCTAAACCTGATAATCTTCTTGCTGAATCTCCTGTATGTGTATAAACTACAATTGCATCAGCATTCATGTTTTTAGCTGTTACACATGAAGAATATGCAAGTTTTGCTTCATCATCTGGTAATACGATATCTTCACTGTTTGTGAATCTCTTCCAGTAATGAATTTCTGGTTCAACTCTATTTGCTATTTTAACCATTGTTTTAACACACTCTACTGGATAATCACCTTGAGCACATTCTCCAGAAAGCATGATAGCACTTGTTCTATCATAAATAGCGTTTGCTACGTCACTTGCTTCTGCTCTTGTTGGTAATGGTTGATGTGTCATTGATTCAAGCATTTGTGTAGCTGTTATAGCTGGTTTGAATAATTTATTACATGTTCTAATAATTCTCTTTTGAACTACTGGTGGTTCTGTAAAGTCTGTTTCTGTAGCCATATCACCACGAGCTATCATTTGAGCATCTGCTTCATCAAGGATAGCATCTAAATTTGATAATCCTTCTATATTTTCTATTTTTGTTATTATTTGGATGTCTTTTCCACCATTTTCGTCTAATACTTTTCTAACATTTCTTATATCATCTAAGTTTCTTGCAAATGAAATTGCAACAAAATCATAATCATGTTCACAAGCTGATTTTAAGTCTGCAATATCTTTTTCAGCTAAACCTGGTAATCTGATTACTGTTCCAGGTAAGTTCATTGTTTTTCTGCTTCCTAATCCATTTCCATGAACTACTGTTGTAACAATATCTTTTCCAACAATTTCGTCAACTTTTAATTCAATTGCACCATCATCAATTAAGATTTTTGTTCCTGGTTGTACATCTTTGTATAATTCTTTATATGTTACAGAAACTTTTTCTTCGTCTCCTGTAATATCTTCATTTACTAATGTGAATTTTTGTCCATCTTTTAATTGAATTTTTGTGTTTTTACCTGTATATAACATTCCTGTTCTTATTTCAGGACCTTTCATATCAAGTAACATTGGGATAGGTAAATCTAATTCTTCTCTTAGTCTTGCAATTGTTTCAGATTTTTCTGATTGTTCATCCCAACTTCCATGAGAATAATTGATTCTACATACGTTTAAACCTGCTTCAAATAATTCTTCTAATTTGTTTTCACTAGCTGGACCTATTGTTCCTACTATTTTTGTTTTTCTTAATCTTTTCACTTTTAATTCCTCCCTTAATTTTACAACTTTGTTTATTATATCACTTACTTATAATAAGTCAAGTTATAATCTTTAACGCAAACATAACACGGCAAAAAACGCCCTACTATTACGGCGTTCATCTGCTTACTATTCTTCTACTTTTTTTGCAACTACTTCTTTTCCATCATAATATCCACAGTTAGAGCAAACTCTATGTGGTAATACTGGTTCATGACAATGTGGGCAAGTAGCAAATTTTGGTTGTTCTACTTTCCATGTTGATCTTTTTGAATGTGTTCTAGCTTTTGACCATCTTCTTTTTGGTTGTGCCATCTTAATCCCCCCTCGCATTAAAGATATATTTATATATCTATTCATTTTTTACAATCTATATCGACAAACATTTTTGTCACCTTAGAATTATACTAAGATTTTTACAATTTGTCAACATCTTTTCGATAATTTGTGCATATAATTTGAAATAGGAGGCTTTTTATGTGTGGAATTGTTGGATTTATTAATTATAAACAAGATATTTCTAATTACAAAAATATTTTATTACAAATGAATAATACTCTTTCTAGACGTGGTCCTGATGAAGAGGGAAATTTTATAGATAAGCATGTTGCTCTTGCTCACAAACGATTGATAGTTATAGATCCTGATGGCGGAAAACAGCCTATGCGAAAAAAAGGACCGACCCCAGATTCGCATTTTACAATTGTATATAATGGTCAAATTTACAATACAAAAGAATTACGTCAAATTCTTGAGGAACATGATTTTACTTTTGAGAGTCACAGTGATACAGAAGTTTTATTAAAAAGTTACATATATTATGGAAGAGATGTTGTTAATCATCTAAATGGAATCTTTGCTTTTGCTATTTGGGATTCTGAAAAAGAAGAGCTCTTTATGGCAAGAGATCATTTTGGAGTTAAACCTTTATTTTACACAATGCAAAATAACTCTTTTATATTTGCATCTGAAATAAAGGCATTATTCCAATATCCTGGTGTTCAGAAAATTTTAGACAAACAAGGTATTTGTGAATTATTTGGAATTGGCCCTGCTCACACTCCAGGAACAACTATTTTTAACAATATATTTGAATTAAAACCTGCTCATTTTGCAATCTTCAACCGTTCTGGATTACACATCGAAAAATATTGGAATTTAAAAAGTGAACCACATACAGAAACTTTTGCCCAAACCTGTGCACATCTAGACTTTCTATTAAAAGATGCTATTACAAGACAGCTTGTTTCTGATGTTCCTTTATGCACCTTTTTATCTGGAGGCTTAGACTCTAGTATCATTACTAAATATGCTGCAGATTATTGCTATGAAAATGGCCTACCTCCACTTAATACTTATTCAATTGATTATGTGGATAATGATAAGAACTTTGTAAAGAGTGACTTTCAACCAAACTCTGACAATTATTATATTAATTTGATGGTTAATCGTTTTCATACAAACCATCACCCTATTGTCATTGATACTCCTGAGCTTGCAGAATATTTGGAAAATGCAATGATTGCACGCGACATGCCAGGAATGGCTGACATAGACTCTTCTCTACTTCTATTCTGTAAAAATGTAAAACCAACTGCAACAGTATCTCTTACAGGTGAATGTGCAGATGAAATCTTTGGGGGATATCCTTGGTTTTTCAGAGAAGATGCTCTTCAAAGTGGAACTTTTCCATGGTCAATTGCAATCTCAGAGCGTCAAACTTTATTACATCCAAGCATTGCAAAAAAAGTTGAACTTAAAGATTACATTAATTATAGATATCAAGAAAGTCTTTCTGAACTTGAAATTTTGGATACAGATTCAATTGAAACTGCTGAAAAAAGAAAAATATCACATCTTACAATGAATTGGTTCATGCAAACTCTTTTGGACCGTTCTGATAGAATGGCTATGTATAATGGCTTTGAACTTCGTGTTCCTTTCTGTGATTATAGATTGGCTCAATATGTTTGGAATATTCCTTGGGAAATAAAAGCTCTTAATGGCAGAGAAAAAGGACTACTTCGCTATGTTTCTCGAAAATATCTTCCTGCTGAAATTGTAGATAGAAAAAAGAGCCCTTATCCAAAGACTCATAATCCAACTTATCTGGCTAAAGTAAAATCTATGCTTTCAGATATAATGGCAAATCGTCAGGCTCCAATTAACTATCTTTTAAATAGAGAATATATTTTAAATATTTTAGAAACTGATGGCAAAGCTTTTTCTCGTCCTTGGTTTGGTCAGCTCATGACTGGTCCTCAACTTATGGCTTACCTTTGTCAAGTTAATATGTGGCTTGAAAAGTATAAGCCTATCATTAAAATGTAAATTTGGTGACAATTTGGTGTCGGTGTTTTTCTTGACACTCTGTCAAAAAAACACCGACACCAAATTGTCAAAATCATCAAATATAATATACCGCAATCCCTACTAAAATAAGCACATTACCCAAAACTTTCTTTTTAGTTATTTTCTCACCTAAAAGCCTATTACTTAGTATCATAACAAAAAGATATCCTAAAGACTCAATTATTGGTTCGTTTTTATATGGAACCCCTTTAAGTCCTAGCACAACTAAGACTGTAGAAAGCACCATAAGACCATATCCAGTTATTACATATACATTTAAATATTCTTTAATAATTGATTTATAAGTTTTAGAAGCACTTTTCTTCAAAATTATTTGAGAAATTGAGCTTACTAAAACAGCTAATATTAATAAAAACACATATTTATTCATCTTCACTATTTACTATCATTGTTCCTATTATTACAATGACTACTCCTATCACATTTTTTATTGTTACTGTATCTTTGAATATCAAAATTGCCCAAACTATTGACCATAATAGCCCCATAGCTTTGTTCGCATACGCAACTGAAATTTCAAATTTTTTGATTAATTGTTGCCAAACTATTGCATATACTCCTAAAATCATCATTTCTAATCCATAATATAATATAAATTGAAATGACATAAATTCTTGACCTGATGCAAATTTGGCACAAACTGTTGATAATGTATATATTGCAATAACTATTTGAAGAATAAAGATGTCTCTTAATTTTGTCTTCTTTTTTCCTTCATTTTTTACTTCTACTAATTTTGTTTCTTTCTCTTCTTCGTTCATTAGGAATTATTTCTCCTTTTCTAGAATTTCAAAATTTCATACCCATATCTTGTTGAACTATCAACAATTTTATGAGAATTTATTTTGTCTATTGGACTTGCATAATAAAGATATTCAGGATGTTCTTCATTTATTTTATTTAATTCATCTATGTCATTTTGAGTAAATATAAATCTAATTTCTGCATTTTGTGGTTTAGATACCTGGATAAATTCCGGTGCTTTTCCTAAAGCTACATCTATAACCATTTTTAAGAAATCATATCCTGTTGAAATCTTTACTAAATCTGAACCTATGCAATCTCCACCCATTCTAGCTCCAATTTCGATTATTTTTACTTGTCCATCAGGTGTAATTTTGAATTCTGCATGTGATGCTCCATTTGTAATTTGTAAGCTATTTAATCCTGCAAAAACTTCTTTTTGAACCTTTTCTAGCATATTGTTATTAATTCCAGCTGGTTGAATATGACCTGTTTCTATAAAATGTGGTGCACCTGTTGTTCTTTTTCTTGTTACTGCTAATAAAGTATGTTTTCCTTTATAAGAAATACTTTCAGCACTAAATTCTTCACCATCTATGTATTCTTCAATAATCGCCTTTTTCTCAAATGAAACCTCAGTAGCCGCTTCTATTGCTTCTTTTAATTTTCCAGATTCTGCTTCTTCCCAATTCTCTATTTTATTAATTGACCTGCTTCCAGACCTGTCTGTTGGTTTTACTATGATTGGCATTGAAAAATCTTTTATTTTTGCTATTTCTTCTTCACTTGCCCCTGCAACTTCTGCAAATTTTGGAACTGATACTCCATTTGCTAAAAATGCTTTTCTCATTTCATATTTGTTTGTAGATAATCTTGTACATTCAAGGCTATTTCCTACAAGCCCTAATTTATCTGCTAAATAGTTTACTGTTAATGTAGCTAAATCTGATGCAACTGAGATAACTGCATCTGGTTTTATTTCTTTGCATTTAGCTAATATCTCATCTTTTTCTACTATACTTATTGGGTAAAAGTAGTCTGCAAAAGCTGCCCCAACTGCTCCTTCTGCCCAAGCAAATACATGTGTTTCATATCCTAGTTCTTTAGCTTTGATGATAAGTGGCATTTGAAAATTATTTGCACCTATAATAACAATTTTTTTCATTTAGAAACTTCCTTTCTTACTTTTGGCTACTATGCTGATTAATTTTTTGCATAGAATTCTTTTATTGCATTTATTACTTTATCTTGGTCTTCTTTTGCTAATCCATAATACATTGGTAATCTTACTAATTTTTCACTCTCTAAAGTCGTATATTTATCTTCTCCATTGAATCTTCCAAATCTCTTTCCAGCAGGAGAATCGTGTAATGGAATATAATGAAATACTGCTTGAATTCCGTTTGCCTTCAAGTATTTGATTAATGCTGTTCTTTCTTCTAAGTCCTTTGCTTTTAAGTAAAACATATGTGCATTATGAGTGCTATACTCTGGAACATATTGTAATGTTATTTTTCCTTCATCTTCTAGATCTTGCAAGTTTTCTTTATAATAATTCCATGATGATAATCTAGCATTATTGATTTCTTCAGCCTTTTCAAGTTGAGGATATAAATATGCACAATTCAATTCACTTGGTAAATATGATGAACCATAATCTACCCATGTATATTTATCAATTTCTCCTCTAAAGAATTTATTTCTATTTGTTCCTTTTTCTCTTATTATTTCAGCTCTTTCAACTAACTCTGGATCATTTATTACAATAGCTCCACCTTCTCCCATGCTGTAATTCTTTGTTTCATGGAAGCTATAACATCCAAGGTCTGCAATTGTTCCTAAATATTTGTCTTTGTATTTAGCCATAAATCCTTGAGCTGCATCTTCTACAACTTTCAAATTATGTTTTTTAGCAATCTTCATAATTTTATCCATATCTGGAGAAATTCCAGCATAGTGAACTACTGCAATTGCTTTAGTTTTAGGAGTTATTGCCTCTTCTATTTTTTCTTCATCAATATTCATTGTTTTAGGATTTACATCTACAAAAACTACCTTCGCTCCAACCATAATAAATGCATCTGCTGTTGATACAAATGTATAAGATGGCATTATTACTTCATCTCCTGGTTGCAAATTCAACAAAATTGCAGCCATTTCAAGAGCATCAGTACAAGATGTTGTTAATAATACTTTTGTAGCATTAAATTTATCTTCCATCCATTTACTACATTTTTTTGTAAACTCTCCATCTCCACAAATTTTTCTACTTTTAATTGCTTCTTTTATGCAATCTAATGAACCTTCTATATAAATTGGTATATTAAATCCTATCATTTTCATCCACTTCTTTCTATTTTCCTCTATAAGCTGGTATTATATATCCAAATATCGCTTTAAATGATATTACAATAATTAATAGCATTAATGCTATAATTATGACATTTCGTATTTTTTCCGATTTTATAAATTTTTCTAATAAAGTTTCAATTCCTTTAACTAAGAAGTATGTAAATGGAACTATAATTCCCATAATGTATCTTCCTTGTGGTTGATAATCACTTGCATATGAATAATACATACTTAATAAAACTGGAATTATAATTGATGCAACAAATATATAATTTAAAAGATATTTGTTCTTTTCTTCCTTTTTGTACATGAACAATTCTTTAAAATTAATCAAGCATCCAATTGCACCAATTACCCATATTGCAAGATAGCAATAGTATATTTTGGTTGACATCATTATTGTATGATATCCGAAAATTCCTATAAAGCTTACAGCTGTAGTATTCAGCCATCCTTTTTCAACTATCATATATATTAATGATTTTCCTTCTTTTTGAAACGTTAATCTCGTTGACGGTTTATAATCATGTAATGCATATTTATCACCACACTCATTTTGAGCATTTATTCCTAAAAAATCTCCATTATATAAAATTGCATTTCTAACAAACCACCATCCTGCAAAGGTAATGGCAATTAAACCTACAACTAAAATTTTTTGCCAGACATCTTTAGCTTTCATTTTATTTGAAGTTGCAGATACTAAGCAAAGTATGATACTACATAATATGTATCCATATGCATTATAATATGTAAGTGCACAAAATCCGATTGCAAGTCCAAGTAACACACAATGCTTTGTTTTCCAATTACTTTCCAAGCCTAGAATCCATAAATAAATAATCATAGTTGTTGCCAACACTGCTGTTGAATCATTATTTATGTAAGATGCTAGAAATGCTGTTATTGGCTGAAATGCAATAAATACAACAAATAATATCTTATAAATTTCTTTATCTTTAAATAATTTATCTGCTATCTTTATCACAAAATATATTGAAAGCGTCATGCTTACTGTACTTACAAGCCTTGCCGCTACCACTAGTAAAAATTTATCCATTGTAAAAATCGATGCCACTTTCATAAATCCAGCACCTATCATATATGTCAAAATAGGTTGAAATGCATACGAAATTCCCCAAATAGGATTTCTTATGGCTTGCTCATCGCCTTTGGGCAATTTATTATTTTCAAAAATATATTTACATATATCCCATTTCATTCCCTCGTCTGGACAAGAATTAAACGGTTGTGATATTGTCCAGATAAAATAGTAACAAAACAGGCAAACTAAAAATATTGCTATAATTGCACTTTTGTTCTTTTTATAAAATTCTATAATTTTATCCATTGTTAGATTTTTCCCCTTTTTCTACCTTTTCTATAATATATGGCGGTCTTTTTCTTGCTGCATCATATGTTCTCCATAAATATTCACCTAATATTCCGATAGAAAGCATTATTATTCCAAATGCCATCAGCATTACCATTATAAGTGATGTATATCCTTCTACATCAATCTTTCCAACAAATTTTCTATGTATAATAATTAACAATAAGATTATTGATCCAAAGAAACTTAAGAAACCTACATTTGTTATCATTTTAATTGGGAAATATGAAAAACTTATAAGTGAATCATATACTAATTTAATTTTTTTAGATAATGTCCATCTTGATTTTCCTATTTCTCTTTTCTTTCTAACATATGGCACAGTAGCTGTTTCAAACCCTGCCCATAAGATTTGACTCATTAATGATGTATTAGATTCTTGCATTTTTACTAAGAAATCTATTACTTGTCTATCAATTAAAAATGAATCAAATCCGCCTTTCGGCATATTATGCAAAGCTAATTTTCTCATTAAAAATGCATATAAATTTGAAAATGCTTTTTGCACAATTGGCTCTTCTCTATCAGCTCTTGTAGCCAATACCACTTTATATCCTTCATCATATTTTTTCATCATATCTAATATCATTTCAGAAGGTTCTTGTAAGTCTGCTGCTTTCCTTACAGCACAATCTCCTGTACATTGTGACAAACCTGCCAAAATTGCAGCATGTTCTCCATAATTTCTAGATAGATGAATAATTTTTATGTTTGAATCTATTTTTGCTAAATCCTGCATTACTTTGTAAGAATTATCTTTTGAGCCGTCATCTACCATTATCAACTCATATTCTGTATTTGTATTTTCTTTTAATTTGTTGAATACTTTTTCTTTTAAGTCTGCATATAATGGCAAAAGATTATCTTGGTTGTAATAGACAGGTACTATTATTGATATTTTTTTCATTATTTTTTCCCCTTTTTTCACTTTTTGATTCATATTTTATGTCGATTTTTTTATCTTTTTTAACATGTGCAATTCTATCACATTATTGCAATATGGTCAATGTTTATTTTATTAATTTTGACAATTTGGGGTCGGTGTTTTTCTTGACAGCCCTGTCAAGAAAAACACCGACCCCAAATTGTCACCAGCCTATAAATATTTTTTCAAAAACTTTCCAGTATAACTCTTCTCATTTCTACAAATTTGTTCTGGTGTTCCCACAGCAACAACCTCTCCTCCAGCGTCTCCGCCTTCTGGACCCAAATCAATAATATGATCTGCTGTTTTTATCAAATCTAAGTTATGTTCAATTACTATAATTGAATTTCCTGTATCTACAAGTCTTTGTAAAATATCTACTAATCTATGAACATCTGCAATATGTAACCCTGTTGTAGGTTCGTCTAATATATACAAAGTCTTTCCAGTAGCACGTTTTGATAATTCTGTTGCAAGTTTAACACGTTGTGCTTCTCCACCTGATAATGTTGTTGATGGTTGTCCTAACTTGATATATCCAAGTCCAACATCATATAGTGTTTGAATTTTTTGCTTAATTTTGGGGATATTTTCGAAAAATTCTAATGCTTCTTCTACAGTCATATCAAGCACATCAGCAATATTTTTTCCTTTATATTTTACTTCTAGTGTTTCTCTGTTATATCTCTTCCCTTTACATACTTCACAAGGTACATATACATCTGGTAAGAAATGCATTTCAATTTTATGAACTCCATCTCCGTTACAGCTCTCGCACCTTCCACCTGAAACATTAAAACTAAATCTGCCTTTTTCATATCCACGTATTTTAGCTTCATTTGTTCCTGCAAATATATCTCTTATCAAGTCAAATGCCCCTGTATATGTTGCAGGATTTGAACGTGGTGTTCTTCCTATTGGTGATTGGTCAATGTTGATGATTTTATCTATGTTATCTAATCCTTTTATTTGCTTGCATTTTCCAGGCTTTTCACTTGCTCCATTTAATTGTTGTGCTATGTTTTTATATAACACTTCATTTACTAATGTACTCTTTCCTGAGCCTGATACTCCTGTAACACAAGTAAATACGCCTAATGGGAATTTTACACTAATATTCTTTAAATTATTTTCAGTTGCTCCAACAACTTCAATACACTTTTTATTTCCTTTTCTTCTTTTTGATGGTACATGTATCTGCTTTCTACCACTCAAGTAATCTCCTGTAATTGAACCTTTTACCTGCTTGATTTCTTCCGCAGTTCCTTGTGCCATAACATTTCCACCATGTACACCAGCACCCGGACCAATATCTATAATTTGATCTGCAGCATACATTGTATCTTCATCATGTTCTACAACTATTAATGTATTTCCTAAATCTCTTAACTTCTTTAAAGTTGCAATCAATTTGTCATTATCCCTTTGGTGAAGTCCTATACTTGGCTCGTCCAAAATATATAAAACTCCTGTTAATCCTGAACCAATTTGAGTTGCTAAACGAATACGTTGAGCCTCTCCTCCTGATAATGTTCCTGCACTTCTTGATAATGTCAAATATTCTAGTCCAACATCAATTAAAAATTGAAGCCTTGCATCTACTTCTTTCAAAATCATTTCTGCAATCATTTTCTGAGAATCTGTTAATTCAAGATTTCTCAAGAATTCTTGAATATGTCTAATTGACATATCTGTCAACTCATTGATATTTTTGCCTCCAATTTTGATGCATAAAATCTCCTTTTTCAATCTTGCTCCATTACATTCATCACAATGCATATTACTCATATACATCTCGTAGAAATCTCTCATTCCTTGAGATTTTGTTTCATTATGACGTCTTTCAAGCGTTGGAATTACACCTTCAAATGGTGCTGTGAACCTACGTACTCCTGCATATGATGAATATTCGAAGTTTATTTCTTCATCACCGGTTCCATAAAGAATTTTATCAAGAAAATCTCTTGGCAAGTCTTTTATCTTCTTATTTTTTATGTCTACTCCGTAATGCTTTCCAATACTTTCAAAATACATTCTAGCCATAGTGTCGCCTTTTTTCATTGTACTTGAGCCAAAAGCTTTTACACCATCATATAAAGTTTTATTCTTATCAGGAATTATTAAATCCTCATCCATTTTCATCAAATATCCTATACCAGAGCACTTTGGACAAGCTCCATATGGATTATTAAATGAAAACATTCTTGGTGTTAATTCTGGAAAACTGAATCCACAATCTGGACACGCATAATTACAACTATATAAAATTGTTTTATCACCTACAACATCAATTAAAACTAAATTATCTGCATGTTTTAATGCAACTTCAATTGACTCTGTAAGTCTGGCTGTAATTTCTGGTTTAATAACTAATCTATCAACAACAATTTCAATTTCATGTTTTTTATTTTTATCTAGTTTTATGTTTTCCATATCAGTAAGTTCATAGATATCTCCATCTACTCTTACTCTTGCAAAACCATCTTTTTGCAAATCTTCAAATAGCTTTGTATACTCACCTTTTCTGCTACGAACGACTGGTGCCAAAACTTGGATTCTAGTTCCTTCATCTAATTTCATAACATTATCCACAATTTGGTCAATTGACTGTTTCTCAATCTTTTTTCCGCAATTAGGACAATATGGCACACCTATTCTTGCATATAAAAGACGAATATAATCATAAATCTCTGTAACAGTACCAACTGTAGAACGAGGATTTTTAGAAGTCGTCTTTTGGTCAATTGAAATAGCTGGTGATAATCCTTCTATTGACTCTACATCTGGCTTTTCCATCAATCCTAAGAATTGACGTGCATATGAAGACAAGCTCTCTACATATCTCCTTTGCCCTTCTGCATATAATGTATCAAATGCTAATGAAGATTTTCCAGAGCCAGATAATCCTGTTATTACAACTAATTTATCTCTTGGTATCTCTAAATTTATATTTTTTAAATTATGTTCTTTTGCGCCTTTTATTATTATTTTGTCGTTCATTATTTTCACTCCTTTTGTCAATTTTGTACCGGTGTTTTTCTTGACACCGTTTTAGCCTATTATACTACAATCCCTTGGCTTTTGCAATAAAAAAAATTGCCAAAATCTATTTACATAAGTCATTTTTTGGTGTATAATAATTATTGGCTTTTAGCTATTAAACAGCCCTTTTTTACAAACTCAAGCACGACTTAAGGAGGTCTTTATTATGACTGAATGTAATTCTCGTATGAGTCGGAGAATTTCCGAGATTGAGGCTTTTTTGGACGATAAATCTGTTGATAAGTTGTCCATGACAATGTTTTCCGGCGAAAAGCGGCGAATGGAAAAATGTTTTGGCACCAAAATCAGAATTGAAGCTGTTGCTAAGACAGAAATTAGGGGGTTAGTCAAATATAAAATCATAAAGACTAACTAAACGTTTACAGGAGACACATTAATTTGTGTCTCCTGTTTTTATATAATAAAATTAATATATGCTTACTCTGAATCCAATACTATAATATGCGAAAGTTGCATAACTGTTACTTATTGTATTGGCATTATTTTCTGAAGAGGTACTTTCATATGCTCCTCCTCTTATTGTACAAGGATTTGTTGTACCAGAATATTCAAGAGTCCATTCCCAAACATTTCCAGCAAGATCAAATATATTTTGTTTTCCAAATATATTTGTAGCTCCAGTTGTCAATAATATCTTCTGCGTTGTTGATGTTTTATTTAATTGCTCATTATTCCATTTTACTCCATTGTTTGATGAATATTTAGCATTTGAATTTGTAATCTCATATTTTGAAGATTGATAATTTCCCCATGATGTACTGTTTCCTTTTAATAATGATCGTATTGTTGATAAACTTGTTCCACTTGATATTGCTTTTGTTTCTATATATTTTTGTACTAAATTCCATTGGATTCCAAACATCAAACTACTTGTTTTGCTAGTTCCTGATGCTACTTTGCTTGCCAATGATTGAGCTTCACTACATGTTACCCAGTTCAATGGAACTTGATTTGACTGTGATTTTGGAACAATTCCTGTTACTGAAGAATGGTTTGTTCTAGGCTCTGATATACCAGCTTCATATCTTCCAATATAGAATCCTCCATTTTGATAAATACTCTTTAACATCTTGTTTTTCAATGTTTTGTACTCACTACTTGATAATCCTGTAGTATCATCTGAATAATATTCGTCTTTAGCTGATGTACCATCCCTATATGGTGATGTATAAGTTTTTAAATCATTTTCTATTTTTGTATATTCTTCATCTGTAAAGTCTTTAATATTCAAACCTGCTGTTTTGTATACACTACCTAATTTTGGAACTTCTATCCAAACATATTGATTTTCTGAAGTATCTTTTATCACTAGTCCACTGTCTAAATTTGTTCCTTCTACTAAAGAATAATTAGAACTTGGTAAATATGGCTTTGTACCAGTTGCACTTGGTAATACTCCGCCTCCACCATTTATTTCTCCTTCTGCTTGATATGAGTCTATACTTATTGTCAGATTCATTGCGGATGTAGCTGTTGGATTGTCTATAAAATATTTTCCTACTTTATATCCCCACTCTGAATCTAGATCATCATTATCGCCTATCCAATTAGCTTTAATTGTTAAGTATCCTTGATTCTTTGGATATACTTGCATTGATTTCTCAATTTCTAGAGTGAATGGAAATCTTGTTATATCATTTATAACCTTGCCTTTTGCTATATATTCTCCTGTTTCTGGATCTTGAGTTTGTACTGGATTTCCTATATTAATATAATTTTGAGTTGTCGCTGTTTTACCTTCCGGTACTAATTCATATGTCACTCCTGCTATTGTTATTGCTTGAATATTATATTCCAGATCTACAAGAGCTTCTCCATTATTTTTTATATCTATCGTTACAGTCTGTTCAGGCATTTGAGGGTATAATGTTGCAAAGTCAACTCCTATCGGATTTTCTTTCTTTGTGTCTCCTATGTAATATTCCATATCCCATGCTGCAACATGAATGTTAATATATGTATTCAAAACCTTTGAATATGCAAACCACGCAAACGTTGTCATAATAAGAGAAAATATGAATAATATATATTTTTTTAATTTGATTTTTTTCTTCGACTTTCTGTGTTTACGCAGAATGTTCATTATTATTTTTTCTCCCTTCTTTTGTAATTTTAACTTCATTTGTACAATTCTATTTTACACTATTTTGATTTTTAACGCAATATTTTATAGCCGATTTCTTTTATTTTTTAGTTTAGTACAAAATGAAACTTTTGTGCAATTTGAAATAGTGCAAAATGCAAAAGTAAAAATAGTTTATAAAATTTTAAAAAAATAAAATTTGAAAGAAAAGGAAGGAAAAAAGAAAATGGAAGAAAACAAACAAAAGAATTCAAGAAGAAGATTAAATTCTTTAATATTGCTAGTAGCATTTACAGCAATAATGTTGATAGTATCAACATACGCATGGTTCTCTACACAAAGGAACGTAACAATTTCTAACTTGGTTGGAACAGTAAAAGTAGCGGAAGGACTAGAAATTTCTCTAGATGCAGACAAATGGTCACAAGAGGTTGATTTCTCTCAATACTCAGATCAAACAACATTAAAAAAATTATATGGAAGTGCAGAACATAACATTATACCAACAGAATTATTACCAGTATCATCAAATGGTACAGAAGGAATTGAAAAAACTGAAATTCCATTCTACAGAGGTGTTAATGAAAATACAAAAGAATTAAAAAGTATCGTAGCAGTTGATGGATTGAATTCATCAGCAACAGTAACAGATGCTAAGTATCCTGGATATTATGCAATCGATTTATTCTTAAGAAACTCATCAAGAATTAATACAGAAGGAGGAGAAGTACAAGGAACAGCTAAAGAAACATTACAATTATCATCTGGATCAAATGTAGCAGTAAAAGCTGGAGGATCTGATACAACAGTTTTACAAAATACACCTAGAGTTGCATTTGCTATGTTTAAAGATACAGCAGCGGTAGATGCTTTACAAGATGCAACATTATCAGCAACAACAGGAGAAGGAAAAACAATTGAGGATGTTGCTATTTGGGAACCAAACTCAAATGCTCACGTTCCATACATAGTAACAAACTATAATGATATTACTTGGAAAGATTCTGATGCTACAGGTTATCTTGCTGCAACAGCAGTATCTGGAAAAGCTAAATATACAGCAACAGAAAAAATACCTACATATGCTTTAACTGCAGACTCTGCTACAGCTGCATCATTTACAGATTTATATAACTGGGATGGTACAACAAATGCAAGTTTAAAGAAACAAATTTCTTTACAAACAGATACTGGAGCTACAGCAGCTGTTAAAAACTTAATAAGTGTAAGTTCACCTGAAACATCTATTTATACAAAAAGTCCAACAGGAAATGTTAAACAATTCCAAATCAAAAAGAACACAATCGTAAGATTAAGAATGTATGTATGGCTTGAAGGACAAGACCCAGACTGCGTTAACTACGCATCACATGGTGGAGGAATAGAAGTTGATGTTGGTCTATGTAAAGGAGAAGAAGTTGGATAAAATCTAACTAAAATTCAATAACGAAATCTTAATTTAAAGGTTGAGACTGAAAACTTAAGTGTTTTCTATCTCAATCTTTTTTTGCATTTAATAACATGGATAAGAAAAAAGACACTAACCATTATAGTTAGTGCCTTTTACATATGATTTTAACTAAAAATTTTATACCTCTGCACCTTTAATTAGTCCTAAATCAACTTCAACTCCTCCACCATGAGATGCGTAGTTAACGCAGTCTGGGTCTTGTCCTTCAAGCCATATGTACATTCTTAATCTTACTACAGTATTTTTATAAATTTGGAATTTTACTGTACTTCCAGTTGCACCTGTTTTATATAATGCTGTTTCAGGAGTTTTTACACTTATTAAATCTTTTACTGCTCCAGTTTTAAAGTTTGATGTTGTGTCTGTTTGAAGAGTTATTTGTTTTTGTAAACTAGCGTTTTCTCCGCTCCAATCATATAGGTTAGCCATATCAGCATTTGCTGTTGCAGTTACTGAATTAGCTGTTAAAGCATATGTAGGGATTTTTTCATCAGCCTTAAATTTTTTGTTTACTCCATCAGAAAGATAACCAGTAACATCAGCATCTTTCCATTTTATACCATTATAAAATTTACTATTAACAATATAATCAACATGAGCATTAGCATTTGGTTCCCAAATAGCTACATCTTTTATTAGAGCACCCTCACCTTGAGTAGTTGCTGTTAGTATAGCTTGTTGATATTCTGTTTCTGTTTGACCACTAGCAGCACCAACTGCTCCATATCCTGAGTACAATGCTAGGGCAACTCTTGGCGTATTTTGTAAACCTGTTGAACCGTTTCCTCCTGATATTACATTTACCATAGAATCAGCATTTAATTGTAGTGTTTCAACTGCAGTTCCTATAGTTTCATCTTGTCCTAATCTTGAACTGTTTCTTAAGAATAAGTCTATTGCATAATATCCTGGATATGTATCAGGATTAGCACTTACAGTTACTTTATCATCACCACTATCTGCATCTATTTTAGTTGCATCATTGTTAACAGCTTTAATTGAACCAGCTTTTAATTTTATATTATCCTCGTTAGTTCCTCTATAGAATGTAATTTCTTTTTCACCATTTTTGTGTTTTTCGGCATCGGCAACAGCATCTACTGCAGTTGTTGATACTGGTAATAATTCTGTTGGTATAATATTATGATCTACAGTTCCATATAATTTTTTTAATGTTTTTTGGTCAGAATATTGCTTAAAGTCAATTTCTTGTGACCAGTCCTTAGCATTTAAAGATACTTCTAGACCTTCTGCTACTTTTACTGTTCCGTTCAAATTAGCGATAGATACGTTCTTCTGTGTAGAGAACCATGCGTATGTTGATACTATCAACATTATTGCTGTAAATGCTACTAGCAATATTAAAGAATTTAATCTTCTTCTTGAATTCTTTTGTTTGTTTTCTTCCATTTTCTTTTTTCCTTCCTTTTCTTATTTGTCACATCATAGTGAGTTATCTTTGGTTTTGTGGTACTTCATCTTGCTGTAAAATATGCTCTTCTGTTAAAGTCATATGCATTTTGATTTCTCCACCAATTAAGTCATCTGTACACTCTGGATCATCCCCCTCTACCCATATAACAACAGTATACTTGTCAATGTCACCAACTTTAAAATTTTCTGTTTTTTCAAGCATAACTGTTTCTTTATTCTTAAATGGTATTGTATTTGGCTCAGGTTGTTCGGTAGACCTATTATTTTTTGCATATATAACTTTGTTTCCATTTTTTATGACCATAACTCTTATTGCTTCATCTACATCTTTTATTACATCATCAATTTTAATTGTTGTCCAATAATTTATTGTATCTTGCCCCATATTTTCTGCATAAAAAGTATAAGCAATATAGTTCTTACCATTGTGTGAACCATCACCTTCGTTGTCTATATCTTCTGGTAACCAATTCACTGAAATGTCTGTAAAAAAGTCGATATCTTTTGATCTCAAGAATGTTCTGGTATATTTGTTTTGGTCTTCATATATTACCAGACCACTTTCTCTTCCGTATTCGCTATCAAGAGTTACTGTAAAATTTTCACCCTTATAAAATATTGATAATATTATATATACATTTATTAAAAATAATATAATTATTACTAGCAATATTTTAAAAACTGTCTTTCGTGTTTTCTTCTTTTTTTCCTTCTTTGCCTTTTCTTCCAGTTTTTGAGCCGCTGTTGTTTCATCAACTTTGTCTTCTAATGTTTCTTCATTTTCTATTGTTTCATTCGCCATAATCTCACCTGGTTCTCCAAAAAAATATTTTTTTCAACAAATTCTATTAACATTATACTTAGTCTTTTAATGTTTGTCAACGATTTTAATATTACATTTATGTTACAATTTATGATTCATTTATGATAATGTCTTAATAAATCATTTAGG
>ULYB01050991.1_pt1 | contig 40073 bp, 37 predicted proteins | sample 1961761 | NCBI WGS metagenome assembly ULYB01 (sample SAMEA4835852, study PRJEB28245) | human gut metagenome | biome: gut microbiome; material: fecal sample | place: Denmark | collected 2008
GCGGCGGTTTTTCGGTGGTCATCGTGCGAGCCTGCATCGGGCTTGTGTGCGTACGAAGCAGGAAATTGTCGGTGATATAGAAGGAATCCTGCATATCGCGCGCGGGGTGATCCTTCGGAATGTTGAGAAGTTGGAAGTTAAAGTAATCGCTTTCGATTTCCGGACCTTCCTTGACCTCGAACCCGAGCCCGATAAACGTATCGAGAATCTGGTTTTTGACTTCCGTCAAAGGATGCAACGCCCCGAGTTCCGTTTTTCCGGGAAGCGTGACGTCGATATATTCGCTTTTAATGCGCGCTTGTTTTTCGATTTCCTTAAACTCTGCTTCTTTTTCGGCAATACGACCTTCAAGCATGACTTTCACGTCGTTGAACATTTTGCCCACTTCGGGCTTTTGTTCGCGCGGGACGTCTTTCAGACCGCGCATAGCGATTGTGAAATCGCCGTTTTTGCCAAAGATTTTCACTTTCACGTTGTTTACGTCGTTGAGCGTTTTCGCGTCGTTTATGAGCGCGACGCCGTCGGACTTTAACCTTTCGATGGCTTCAATCATAATTACTCCTTGAATTTTGATTAAAATAATTTTAACACAAGGAAGAAATAAAGTAAAGAAATAATGTTGAAAATAAAAACAAAAAATAACAAAATTTAATGTCGAAATTAAGAAAAATTGATTTTTTTTGTATAAAACCTTAATAATGACTTAAAAGATTTGTTACGGGATAAGATTATATCCCGACGATATCTTATTAACGCCCAGATAAGTGTTTGGGACTTTCCCGACAATCAGATTTTCACACACGAGGATTTCCGACTGAGTTTCGACGGATATTTCGGACGCAGGAAGCGCAACCGTGACCGAAAGCAGGACTATCACGTAAATTTTATGGATTGTCTGGTTGATTCCCGCCGACTGAAATTCCGAATAAAAGTCGCAGTTTGTCGCGGCGATGGGCAGTATTTCGATGTTGACGTCGGGACCGGTGCCCACAAACATCGTTATCCCGGACAGCGTGCCGAGCGGAATGCTGATTTTCGTCGTTCCGTTGTTTTCAAGGTATCGTTGCGTCAGAATCGCGATTTCCCGCGCGAATTTGTTAATGTTGATGGATTTTGCCTCAATAAGCGTTACGTCGCCGTCGTTGTTTTTTACCACCTCGAACAGATCGTTGTAGTTCACGCTTTCGTTAAAAAGTACGCTGTTGGTCGCGCGGTTGGCTGCATTTATCGCAAGTGCTTTCACTTCCGCCTCGCAAGTTGTCGTAAAAACAGGCACGACGTTTCCGCGGAAATACGAAAAAATAAGCCCTGCGACAAGTAACATTACCGCAATTATAAATAAGGCTTTCAGCAGTTTTTTCGTTTTCGGACTTATCGACAATATCACGCATATATGATATGCGGCGACTTATAATATGATTACTTATTATTATATAGATATATTAACTTTCTTTTGTTTTAGCCTTGAAAATCAGCGCGAAAATAAATCCGAAAAATATCGCCGCGGAAAGTCCCGACGATACCGCGCTCATGCCGCCCTTCACCGCGCCCAAGATTCCTTCTTCCTTAACGCCTTTTATCGCGCCTTTTGCAAGGTTGGAGCCGAACCCCGTGATGGGTACGGTTATCCCTGCGTGCGCGAATTCTTCGATATAATCAAACGCGCCCGTAACTTCCAGCACGACGCCAAGCATCAAAAACGTGACGAGTATCCTTGCCGACGTCATTTTCGTAGTGTTTATCAGCACTTGCCCGAGCATACATACGAAGCCGCCCACGGCAAACACTTTAAGATAAGTCAGAAATATTTCCATTTTACACCTCGATTGAAACCGCGTGCGCGATGCCGGGTATCGACTGTTTTTGCAGAGGGCTATCTTTGTTCAGAAGTGCGCCCGTCGGCACAAGCAAAAGTTTTTTGATTTCGTTTTTCCTTAAAAGTTCAAAAAGGTATGAGGCGAATACCGCGCTGCTGCACCCTGCTCCGCTGCCGCCCATAAATACCTTTTGTTTTTCCGAAAAAATGATTTTACCGCAATCCGAAAAGGTTTTCGGCATTGTAATACCGTCATTTAATAAAAGGTGCGCGCAAAGCTCGTGACCGAAAATTCCAAGGTCGCCCGTGAAAATTGCGTCGTAATAATCAGGACTCCTTGAAAGGTCGGAAAAGTGCGTTTTCAAGGTGTCCGCGGCGGCAGGAGCCATTGCCGCGCCCATATTGTTTGCGTCGGTCACGCCGAAGTCAACGACTTTACCTACGGTAATCGCAGTGATTTTCGGCGCGAAATCCTTGTACTTTTCGTCGGAAAGCGTCACCGCGCCCGACGCCGTTACCGTCCACTGCGACAAAGGCGTGCGCTGGTTACCGAGTTCCAGCGGAAAACGATAATTCCGCTCCGCCGACGAAAAATGACTGCTTGTAACGACGATTATTTTTTTGAAGTTTCCGCTTTCGATAAACAATCCGCCCGCGCACAACCCTTCGCCGAACGTGCTGCACGCGCCGTAAAGCCCGAAAAACGGAATGTCGAATTCCCTTGCACAAAAACTTGTCGCGAAAATCTGGTTTTGCAAATCGCCGCCCATTATACAATCGAAATCTTCTGCGGTTTTTCCCGAAACTTCAAAGAGCTTTTCGACGGTCATTTTCTGCATTTTCGTTTCGGCAAGTTCATATGATTTTTCTTTCATCAGGTCGTCTTGCAGAACGTTTTGAAAGTAATCGCGAAGGTTGCCTTCGCTTTCCCTTTTGCCGACGTACGACGCTGCGTCATTTATAAAAATATCTTTTTGAAATATTACGCTTTGTTTTCCTTTTTTCATAAAAAAATCATATAAATAAGCCCGACGACAACCGATGCGCTGACGCCCAGCACAATTATCGGCCCCGCAATTACGAACATTTTTGCGGAGATTCCGAAAATTACGCCCTCCTGATTAAATTCCATCGCAGGAGATACGATTGAGTTTGCAAAGCCCGTGATAGGCACGATACTGCCGCCACCCGCAATTCGTCCGAGCCTGTCGTACAGCCCGAGCCCGGTGAATAAACTACCGAGGAATATCAATATTACGCTTGTCGCCGCGCCGATTCCTTCCTTATCAAGCGACGTCCACATTTTCAGCAGGTCGGACACAATTTGACCTATAGAACATATCGTGCCGCCCACCAAAAATGCCGGGATAAGAGTTTTGAGTTGTTTTGTTTTTGGCGCGTTTTCGTGCACGTACGCAAGATATTCTTCGTTAATAAAGCGCGCGTCAGCTTTCTTTTTGCGGGTTTTCAACGTTTTCGTCCGTCCTTAATTTCGTTTTTTTCAAAGTTTTCGATTCGGTGTCTTCGCGACACGATAAATAACACTTATCCATATCGATAAGTGTTACCGTTTTTTGAATAAATACACAAAAAATATTACTTATTATTGAATGATTCTTTGATTTTTGAAAGAATTTTGTTTTCGATGCGTGAAATTTGCACCTGCGAAACGCCCATTATTCCCGCAACTTCCGACTGGGTTTTATCGCGATAATACCTTAAAATTATTATCTTTTTCTCGCGGTCCGGCAGGTTTTTGATCACGCCTTTTAAGATAATTTTGTCGTCAAGATCGTTTGACGTATTTTCGCCGATTTTGTCGATTAAAGGCGCGCCCTCGTCGTCGCTCTGCGTGTCGTTTAATGACAACGGATATCTTGTGCTGTCCAGCGCGAAAACGACTTCTTCCTTATCGACGTTAAACTCTTTTGAAATTTCGTCGATGGTCGGCTCGCGATTGTTCGTTTTTGAAAAGTCGTCTTTGAATTTTCCGATATTGTACGCCAAAAGTTTCAGCGCGCGCGACACTTTCACCGCCCCGTCGTCGCGGATAAACCTTTTGATTTCGCCCGCGATCATCGGTACGGCGTACGTCGAGAACCTGACGTTGAAGTTTTCGTCAAAGTTTTTAATGGCTTTCAGAAGTCCCATGCTTCCAAGTTGCATAAGGTCGTCGTACTCCACGTTTTTCCCGGAATAACGTCTTACGACCGACTTGACAAGCGGCGTGTTTTCAACGATGAGCGCGTCAAGCGCGTCCTTATCCCCGTCTTTTGACTTTTGTATGAGGTCGCTTGTTTTTTCGACGTCAAACATTATCGTTTCCCTTAAAACGCTTTAATAATTTTACTCGTGTTTCGCCGTCTTTTGAATCAACCGCAACTTCGTCCATAAACGTTTGCATTATCGTGAAACCCATGCCGCTTCTTTCCTCGTTGGGTTTCGTCGTGAAAAAGGGTTCCATTGCGCGCTTTACGTCGGGGATTCCCACGCCGTGGTCGACAATCAGGATTTCAACCGAATTCTTTTCACATTTTGCGGTTATTTCGATTATTTCCGTTTTTCTGTTTTCGTATCCGTGCACGATTGAATTTGTTACCGCCTCCGACACCGCTGTTTTGACGTCGTTAAGTTCCTCGACGCTCGGATCGAGCGCAAGGCAAAACGCCGACACCGTACTGCGTGAAAACGATACGTTTTCGGGTATGCTCAAAAATTTCATTTCAAGATAGTTTTCCATATTCTCTCCTTTATGCGAGTTTGCAGATTATTTCGTATATTCCGCTTGTAAAAAATACTTTGTCGACTTGCTTGTTTGTGCCCGTAACGTACATCGGCACGGACAGTTTTTCAAGTTTTTTATATCGTCCGAGAAGCATGCCGATGCCGGTGCTGTCCATAAAACTCACGCCCGAAAAATCAAACACGACTTCGTAATATCTTTCTTTTTCCAGCAGTCGGTCGATATCTTGTCTGGCTTTTATTATTCCGTTGTCGTCCACGTCGCCGATAAGTCTTATCATGAGCGATCCCGACGAATTTTCATAAGATATTTTCATTTTCTCACCTCTTGAAAAAAGAATAAACTCAAAACTTTTGCAAAAAAACATATATAAAGTTGTTTTTCAACGAAATTAAACGGATATTGTAAATTGAATTAAAAATTTTTCTGAAAATATTGAAAAAAAGTTGACATTTTTTTTGTATTATCGTATTATTTAAAAGTCGCTTGTGAATGGCGAACAATTCCCGCTATCGGGGTGTGGCGCAGTTTGGTAGCGCGCGTGGTTTGGGACCATGAGGTCGGGAGTTCGAGTCTCTTCACCCCGACCACCAAAAAGATTAGGGCCTTTAGCTCAGTTGGTTAGAGCGGTCGGCTCATAACCGATTGGTCCGCGGTTCAAGTCCGTGAAGGCCCACCAAAAAACTTAATAAATTGTGGTTCGGTAGTTCAGTTGGTTAGAACGCTAGCCTGTCACGCTAGAGGTCAGGGGTTCGACTCCCCTTCGAATCGCCATAAACGCCTTGGTAGCTCAGTTGGTAGAGCAAGGGACTGAAAATCCCTGTGTCGGTGGTTCAACTCCGCCCCAAGGCACCATTTTTATACGGATGGTGCGGCACAGAGTATTCGTTCCAAACACCTCGCTGGTGTGGCTCAATGGCAGAGCAGCTGATTTGTAATCAGCAGGTTGTTGGTTCGACTCCGACCACCAGCTCCAAGCGTGGGAAGATTCCCGAGTGGCCAAAGGGAGCAGACTGTAAATCTGTTGGCACCGCCTTCGGTGGTTCGAATCCACCTCTTCCCACCAAAAAAAAAGACATCGCTATGCGGTGTCTTTTTTTTATGCTGGGAATCGTGGATTCTGCGCGGTTTATACCGCGCGGCGCATTACGCCACGAACCACCCCTTTCGGTGCTGGACGCTTCGCTATGCGTGCAAGCACGCTCGCTCTCGCTCTTATACGAATCCACCTCTTCCCACCATAAAGAAACCATAATATTGATACGAAAAATATCGGTATTATGGCTTTTTTATTGCAAAATAAGGGTGTTTTGCCCTTTTTCATTGATTTTTTAGCAAAAATGTAGGCTTGCAGGGATAGTTTTCATTCTTGCAAGCCTTTTTTGTTTTAGCCGTAAAATATAAATCGTTCACTTTATACCCTTATCGTTCAATTTATGGGGTATCGTTCAATTATTGATTCGCTCAAAAGAATTATTGATTTTCAATGGATTATGTGATATAATAAACTCACCGATAAATAAGAATTTGATGAGGTGTAATTATGGTAAGAATTGCAACAGTAAATGATGCAGAGCAATTAAATATCTTAAATAACGAATTTAATGGTGAAGGTGAAACAAGCATAGATAATATTGGAAATTCTCTTGTGAGTAATAAACAGGAGGTTGTTATCGTTGCTGATGAAGATGATATATTAGTAGGATTTGTATGTGTTCAACTTAAAAAGTCCTTCTGCTATGATGAATATATGCCTGAAATTACGGAAGTGTATGTTAAACCGACATATAGAAATAGAGGGATTGCGAGTGAAATGATTATTTTTGCAGAAAATTATTGCAGTAAGAATTATCCACTTCATAAGTACGAACTCTTAACAGGACAAGAAAATCTTGTTGCACAATCTGTATATAATAAACTTGGTTATGTAGATGATAATGAACTTCATTTATCAAAACGAGTTAAGAGATAGTCAAATTCCAATTTATCGAACTAAAATGGGTGCAAACCCTTGTAGGAAGATGCACCCATAGTTCAAAAATTTGTACCCATTTTGAAACGGTATCAAAATTTTGGATTACTCACAAAAAAGAAAGCATCGAAATTCCGATGCTTTCTTTTTTTGTGCGAAAGAGAGTGTATGAGATACCGCGTGCGTAAGCCGCGGTTCGCACCGCCCAACAGCAACGGCGCCGTTGTGTACTTTGCTTAACATTGCACTACACAATGCAGCGTTTTGCTGTATATTTGAAAACTGTCCAACGCCGAGGCTATCCACCTCTTCCGAGAAACCAAGGTGTCTTTTTTTTGTATAGAAAAAACCGCCCTTTCGGACGGTTTTTTGTTTAGGCTTTGTTTTGGTTTTGTCTTGGGTTTGGTTCGATTACTTTGCGTAATCGACGCTTCTGATTTCCCTGACAACCGTAACTTTGATTTGTCCGGGGTATTCGAGTTCCGCTTCCAGCTTGTTGGCGATTTCTTTTGCAAGGAAAACCGTGGTGGTGTCGTCGACGACCTCGGGTTTGACCATAACGCGGATTTCACGCCCTGCCTGAATTGCGTAAGACTGTTCAACGCCGTTGAAGGAATTTGCGATTGTTTCCAACTTTTCAATGCGTTTGACGTAGTTTTCAAGCGATTCGCGACGTGCGCCGGGACGTGCGCTTGATATTGCGTCGGCTGCCTGAACAAGGACTGCTTCGACGCTTGTTGCCTCGATGTCGCCGTGGTGAGCCGCAACCGCGTGAATGACAGCCGCGCTTTCCTTATATTTTTTCAGCAAATCGACGCCGATTTGGACGTGAGTGCCCTCGATTTCGTGGTCAACCGCTTTGCCGATATCGTGCAAAAGCCCCGCGCGTTTCGCGACTTTGACGTCCGCGCCGAGTTCCGATGCCATAACGCCTGCAAGAAACGCGACTTCCAGCGAATGTTGCAACACGTTCTGACCGTAGCTCGTACGATATTTAAGTTTGCCCAAAATTTTGATAAGTTCCGGATGAATGCCGTAAATACCGCACTCAAACACCGCGTTTTCGCCCGCTTCTTTGATAAGACCGTCGACTTCTTTTTTGACCTTGTCGACCATTTCTTCGATGCGTGCGGGGTGAATTCTTCCGTCCTGAATAAGTTTTTCAAGGGTGATACGCGCGATTTCGCGGCGTACGGGATCGAATCCCGAAAGCGTAACGACGTCGGGGGTATCGTCGATGATAAGGTCAACGCCCGTCGCACTTTCAAGCGCGCGGATATTGCGACCTACGCGACCGATAATGCGCCCTTTCATTTCGTCGTTGGGGAGCGCGACAACCGAAACGGTGGTGTCCGTCGTGTGGTCTGCGGCGCATCTCTGGATTGCAAGCGAGATAATGTTTTGCGCTTTCTTTTCGGCGTTTTCTTTGGCTTCCGCCTCGATTTGTTTTGCGGTTTGTACCGCGTCCTTTTTCGCGCTGTCGATGAGCGCGTCCATGAGTTGTTGTTTTGCCTCGTCCCTGGTCATGCCGGAGATTCTTTCAAGTTCTTTTTCAAGAAGGAATTGCGAATTTTTGAGTTTATCCTCGATATTTTGCAACTCTTCTTCTTTGGATTGAAGTTGTTTTCTCTGAACTTCCAGTTGTTCCTGTTTCTTATCCAACGCGTCGTCCTTTTTGTCAAGGTACGATTCTTTGGATTGAAGACGTTGTTCGGTTTTCTGATACTCTGCTTTTCTTTCTTTTGCTTCCTTATCGATTTCCGCGCGAAGACGATGTTCTTCTTCTTTTGCTTCGAGCAAGGCTTCTTTACGAGCGGTTTTTGCCTCGACCTTAGCGTCTTCGATAATTTTTGCCGCCTCGGCTTTTAACTTATCTGCTTCCGATTTAGCGGTGCCGACTTTATGTTTGTAGTAATAAATATAACCGGCAACACCTGCGGCGAGTCCTACTGCGAGTGCCGCGACCGCGATTCCCGCGATTGCGCCGCCCGACAAGACAGCAAGCAATTGTGTTGTAATGCTTGTCATTTGGTTTATATCCTCCTATATATTCATAAAACCGATTTATTTGCGCGCCGTCCGGCGCGTGTCGGCTTTAATTTCTTTGATTATGCGGTAATGCCACGGGGTGAGCCGTGGCAAAATTTACAAAATTATTTGTCCGCAAAGACTTTTTCACGGACTTTTTCGTTGATTTCGTTGAAAACGTCGGGATTTTTGTTAAGGTAATCCAACGTTTTATCCCTGCCTTGCCCGATTTTTTCGTCGTTGTACGAATACCAGCTTCCGCTTTTTTCGACAAGCCCCATATCGGTTGCGACGTCAAGCACGCAGCCCGCAAGTGAAATTCCTTTGCCGAAAAGAATGTCGAATTCCGCAACTTTGAACGGAGGTGCGACCTTGTTTTTGACGATACGAGCCTTTGTGCGGTTGCCGATGACTTCCGCGCCGTCCTTAATCGTGTCGGCTTTTCTGATGTCGATACGCACCGACGAATAGAATTTCAGCGCCTTACCGCCCGTCGTAACCTCGGGGCTGCCGTAAATCACGCCGACTTTTTCACGAAGTTGGTTGATGAAAACGATGCTGCAACGGGATTTGTTGCAGATTGCGGTGAGTTTACGCATTGCCTGCGACATAAGTCTTGCTTGAAGACCGACGCTGCTGTCGCCGATTTCGCCGTCGATTTCCGCCTGCGGGGTAAGCGCCGCGACGCTGTCCACGACAATAAGGTCGATGCTGTTGCTTCTGACAAGCGTTTCGGTAATGTTCAAAGCCTGCTCGCCGCTGTCGGGCTGCGCGATGTACAAGTCGTTGATCTGAACGCCGAGAGCCTGCGCGTAATAAGGATCGAGCGCGTGCTCCGCGTCGATAAACGCCGCCATACCGCCCTGTTTCTGCGTTTCTGCGATCATGTGAAGCGCGACGGTCGTTTTGCCCGAAGATTCGGGCCCGTAAATTTCGATAATTCTGCCGCGCGGAATGCCGCCTATGCCGAGAGCGATGTCAAGAGTAAGACAGCCCGTAGGGATTGCTTCGACCTTCTGCACTTCGGTCTCGCCGAATTTCATAATCGCGCCCTTACCGAACTGTTTTTCTATCTGTTGTAAAGCCTGTTCAAGGTTTTTTACTTTTTCTTTGGAATCGGTTGCCATATTTTTCTCCTTATATTTTATCGCCAAATTTTATTGTGTTTTGACGTAATTTTTCAAAATTTTGTTGGTTTTTAAATATTTTTAAGGAATTATTGTCGTTTTACAACTTCGATATATTCCTTTAATTTCGTTTCCGAAAGGTTCGGGATTCTGACACGCGTCGGGTCGAATTTTACAACAGGCAGGAAACACGCAACGCCCGCCTCCGTTATATTCGCCGCGTCGCCCACGCCAATCATCGTGAAAGAATCGGCAAGACTTTGCGTGGAAAACGCGATTCGCGAGGCAAAACATTGTTTGATAACGCCCGTTATGACGTCAACGTTTGTGCAATGCGTGTTCATAATAAGATGAATTCCCGCCGCTTTCCCGAGCCGCGCAAGGTTGTTTATCGCTTCTTCAAAGTCGTTCCGCCTTTCAAAAATAAAGTCGGCGTACTCGTCGATAACGATGATGACGTACGGATAAACGGGCATGCCGTTTGTAATCGCGCTTTGATTGTATTCGTAAACGTTCCTGACGCTGACGTGTTTGAAACGCTTGTATCTGACCTGCATTTCCTTGTAGGTTTCGTTCAGCATTTCAATGACCTCGTCCGAGTTTTTAAGGACTTTGTTTCTGTAAACGTTTTTGATGCCGATGAAGTCGTTGTACTCGACGTTTTTCGGGTCGGCAAGAACAAGACTTATTTCGCTGGGCTTGTTTTTGAGCAAAAGCGTAACCAGAATATTTCTGATAAACGCCGATTTACCCGTGCCGCTTGCGCCGCCGATAAGCAGGTTTGCAAGGTCTTTGAAGTTTGTGAAAACGTCTTCGCCAGCGTCGGTGCGCCCGACGTAAAACGCAAGGGGATCCTTGTTTTCGATGTCGGACAACTTCAACACGTCGTTGTCGTCGAGTTTTGAAAACTCTTTCGACAACAACAAATAAAGTTTATAAAACGCGAAATCCGTCGATTTTTTGCGGATTTCCTCACGCGTGCCGGAAAAAATTTGTCTTTCCGTAAACGTTTTTCCGTTCAGACAAAAACCGAAACATACCGTGCCGACGGGTTTTTCAACCGTGCCGCCGGTGGGCCCTGCGATACCCGTTGTCGAGACGGATACGGTAACGTCGCCTTTTATCAGTCCTTCCGCCATTTCCTTTGCGGTTTCTTCCGACACCGCGCCAAATTTGATAAGCGTTTCCGCGCTGACGCCAAGACGATTCATTTTTGCCTCGTTTGCATAAGCGACGATGCCCTCGATAAACGATTTGGAAATACCCGCAACGTCAACGAGTTTTGCCGCGACCTCGCCGCCGGTAAGACTTTCCGCCACCGAGATTTTCAGATTGTTTTCCATAAGAATCTGGGCGACGGCAACGTTAAGTTTTTTTCCGTCGACGAATTCGGGCACGTTAATCATGGTTTACGATTTCCTCCACGTCGTTTTCTTTTTCGGTTTCGGACAAAGTTTTTGCGGGCAAATCCGTTTCGACGGGCTTTTTATCGGCAAGCACCTGCTTGTTTTTCAGGACGTAATTCACACCCGACACGATTGCGAAAAACGCGCCGATATAATACGTGATTTGTCCGAGCCAGTCAAAGAAATAAAAGGCTTTCCCCGCGATTTCCCCGGTTTGGATCGTGCTCATCGTCAGCGCGATAAGACCGATGTCCAGAAACGTCGTTTTGATTTTGCCGAGTTTGTCTGCCGCAAGCACGACGTTTTTCTGCACGGCGATTATGCGGAATGCGGTAATTATAATTTCGCGGCTTATGATAACGCCTGCGATAATCTGGTTGTACCATCCGGGCAACGTGCCGTCGCCGACAAAGACAAACAGCATAATGACGACGATGACCTTATCGGCAATCGGGTCCAGAAATTTCCCGAGGTCGGTCACGAGATTTCTTTTTCTTGCGATGTTGCCGTCGATAAAGTCGGTGCTGCAACAAAGCATAAACACTATGCACGCCGCGATTTCATGATACGGAAAATTCACGAAATATAAAATCACAACGATGGGAATCAACGCGATTCTTGCAAGCGTTATTTTGTTTGGAAGATTAAGTTGTTTCATTTCACTTCTCCAACGAGATCGTATCCGTTTGCGCCGGTAATCTTAACGTCGTAGAAATTGCCGACGTTCACAAGATAGTCGCTTGAAAACAGAACTTTCGCATCGACTTCGGGTGCGCAGAATTCGGGACGACCGTAAAATATGTTGTTATCGTAGTCGATACCTTCGTAAAGGACTTTCAAAGTTTTACCGACATAGTTTTTGTTGTTTTCGAAAATCACTTTGCTTTGAAGCGCGGTGATGTTTTTAAGGCGTTTGTTTTTGACCGCTTGCGGAATCTGGTTTTTGAGTTTCGCCGCGGCGGTGCCGTCTTCCTTGCTGTACGCGAAAAATCCCGCGTAATTCAACTTATATTCGCCGATGAAGTCGTAAAGTTTTTGATACTGTTCGTCCGTTTCACCGGGAAAACCGACGATGAAAGTCGAGCGAATCGCGACGTCGCCGGCGTTTCTGATTTTTTCGATAAGGTTTTTGATTTCCTTTTCGGACGTCCGTCGCCCCATCGTCTTTAATATCGTATCATCAATATGTTGCAAGGGAATGTCAACATATTTGCAAATTTTGTCGCTTTTTACGATATATTTTATAAGGTCGTCGCTTAAAAGCTCCGGATAGCAATACAAAAGCCTTACCCATTCGACGCCAAGCGACGTGATTTTGTCTAAAAGTTTTAAGAGAGCGTATTCGTTGTAAAGGTCGATGCCGTAACGCGTGATGTCCTGCGCCACGATGTTTAATTCCTTCACGCCGTATTCGTCAACAAGAATTTTCGCCTCGTCGTACAGACTTTCAATCGTGCGGCTTCTGAACTTCCCGCGGATTTTCGGAATCGCGCAATACGTGCAGTGATTGTCGCAACCTTCCGCGATTTTGAGATACGCATAATGATACGGCGTCGTCAGCACGCGTTTTGTCGACGGCAAGTCGCACGGCGTGAAGTCAACGACCTTTTTCCCCTCCTCAACCGATTTGATGACGTCGGCGATTTTGCTGTATTCGCTGATACCGAGGAATGCGTCCACTTCCGGGATTGCGTCGACGATTTCCTGCTTGTACCTTTCGGGCAGACAGCCCGTAACGATGATTTTGAAATCGCGTTCCTTTTTCTTTTCGACAAATTCCAGAATAGTGTCGATGGCTTCCTGCTGGCTTTTTTTGATAAACGCACAGGTATTGATAAGTATTACGTCGGCTTCGTTTTCGTCCGCCGTAAATTCGATACCGGCGTCGCCCGCATAAGCAAGCAGGTTTTCGGTATCGACGCGGTTTTTATCGCAACCGAGACTTATTATCCCGAGTTTAACGCTCATTGTCCGTCCTCCGGCAGATCAAATTCGGTGGAGTCGGGATTTTCCGCGACCGCGCCGTAAATCTGCATAAACTGCTCCATCGAGATAAGGACGTCGCGCTGTGTGTTGCCACCCTTATTCGGCGATACGTAGCCCTTTTCTTCCATAAGCTCGACAAGGTTTGCCGCCGTGCCGTAGCCCACGCCGAATTTACGCTGAATGCGGGAAATCGACGCCTTTTGTTCCTTCACGCACATTTGCAGGGCGTCGATGAACTGTTTCGACTCCCCGTTTCTGCCGACGGGAGTATGGGCGTAACTGTTCCTTTGCGGTACTTCTTCGGGTTCTTTTTCTTCCTCGGGCTGCTTGAATATCGAGTTCTGAACGTCGGGATCGAAATATGCCTCGTTGTGCTCTTTGATATATTTTACGACTGCCGACACTTCCTCTGTGCTGACGAAGCAACCTTGCAAACGCTCCGGCTCGTTAAACGACTGCGGATAATAAAGCATATCGCCTTTGCCCAGAAGTTTTTCCGCGCCGCCTTCGCCCAGAATCGTGCTGCTGTCCGCAGCGGTTTTCAGCGAAAACGCTATGCGCGACGGCAAGTTCGACTTAATCGTGCCGGTGATGACGTCAACGGACGGGCGTTGCGTCGAAATAATAAGGTGTATGCCCGAAGCGCGCGCAAGACGTGCAAGCGAGTTGATTTTATCTTCGATATTCCTTTTTTGTTGCGACATAAAGTCGGCAAGTTCGTCAAAGATAATGACGATTCTGGGAAGTTTCACGACGCCTTCGTGTTCGCGTGCGTACTGATTGTATTCCGAAATATTTCTTGCGCTGATTCCCTTGAACAGACTGAATCTTCTTCTCATTTCGTTTATCGCCCAGTCAAGCGAGTTGACAGCCGCCGCAACGTCGTCGATTGCTTCCGGCACGAGAAGGTGTGGGATACCGTTGTACGGTCCCATTTCAACCATCTTCGGGTCAATGAGAATAAGTTTTAAGTCGGACGGACCGTTTCTGTACAGCAAGCTTACGATAAGTCCGTTTATGCAAATGGATTTACCGCTCCCGGTGCCGCCGGCAATAAGAAGGTGCGGCATGGATTCCAGATCGCACACGACGTCCTGATTTGCAATGTCTTTGCCGAGCGCGAAAGTAAGTTCCGAATTGCTCCTGTTGAACTTTTCGCCTTCGAGAACGCTCCTGAGAAGCACGGGCGTACGTACGTCGTTTGCGACTTCGATACCGAATGCGTCTTTCCCCGGGATCGGCGTTTCGAAACGGATCGCGCCCTTGACTTGCAGTTTCATTGCGATGTCGTCGGCATACTTCGTGACGTTACTGACCGAAATACCCGCGGGCATTTGCAGTTCGAAACGGGAGAACGTCGGACCTTGCGTAACGCCGACAACCTTTGCGTTGATATTGAATTCCATAAAGACTTGTTCGAGTTTTTCGATTTTTTCCGAAAAGTCTTCCGCAACGATGTCCGAATGACCTTTGTTGAGAAGATCGATGGGCGGCGCGTAATAAGGTTTCTTTTGCTGTTCCAGAAGAATGCTCTGGTCAAACGAGATTTGTCCGTCGTCCTTTTTCGCGGGGGTAACCGACACGGTTTTTGCGTTTTTCCCGACGGGAAACGTGTTGCCGTACGACGTGTCTTTAAGCGACCTTTGCTCTTCACGCGGTTTTTCTTCACGCGGGGCGTAAGGCTGACGCGGTTTTTCGACGGGTTTTGCTGAGGGCGTCGGATTGAACGTATCGTTGATTTCCTTATCGGTGGGCATTTTCGCGTCGGAAATTTTCGACTCTGCCTGCATTTCTTCAAAACGAGTCATGGGTTTTTCGGGCGGAGTGTTATCGGGTTCGTATCCCGAGTTGTACCCGTCACCCGAAAGTTTGGGCAAAACTTTTTCGGTTTTTTCGCTGTCGGTCGCGGGACGTTCGTAAACGTTGTTCGTCACGGGTTTTGCGATTTCTTCGGGTTTTGCAGGTTCTTTCTTTTCGGGCTCGACCTTATTCACGGGTTTCACCGTGCCGGAATTATTCTTTTCGGGCAGCGGCGCGCCGAACATTGTGAAGATACTGCCCGTGCCCGACGATTTGTCGGATTCCTTATTGACCTCGGGTTTTTCGACGGGTTTTGCAGCGGGCTCCGTATGATTGATTGATTTCATCACGGGAGTGTCCGCGGGTTTTTCAATGGGTTTATAGGAAGGCGCGACGACTTCTTCGTCGGGTTTTGCCGCCTTTGTTTCGGTTTTTTCGTTCTTTTTGTCCTTATCTCCGTACAAAATGTCGCGGATAAAGTACGGCATACCCTCGGGAATACCGTTGTCGTTTTTCTTTTCTTCTTCCTTTTCGGGGACGGGATCGGGCTTTTTGCGACGAGGTTCCGCAATGCGTTTCGACGCCGCGCCGCGGATATCGTTTGCGGTGGTCGGGGTGTCGAGGATATATCCGAAACGCTCCTGAATGTCGCGCGCTTTTTCTTCGTCGCTTTCGGGAAGATCAAACGCTTCCTTCAAAGTTTGCGGGCGTTTTTTGCCGCCGTCGCGGTTGAACGTAAACGACTGGCTGTCAAGCGACGGTTTTATATCTTCTTCGCCGTTTGCGTTTGCCGTGCCGAAAGTAACGGTTTTGCCGCTTTCTTCAACTTTTTTATCGTCCTTTTTGCCGTAAAGTTTTTCTTTTGCGCGCTTACGTTTGACGTCGTCGGTATCGAAGACGGGTTCTTTCACGCTGTCTGCGGTGACGCCTGCCGTATCCTGATTCGGGAACAGCAGCGAGAATTTGTTTCTTACCTTTTTGGGCTTGTCGGAACCGTTTTCGTTCAGACTTCCGACAAAAAGTTTGTTGCCAATGGGTTGCTCGACAATGCGTTCTTCGCGCGAGGCGTCGGCAATGTCGGTAAGGACGGGGCTTTCGCCCTTTTTATTCGCTTTGATTTTGGTTGATTTCGTGCGGTAAGGCAAACGATTCACAAGCACGGGATATACCGTAAAAATGCTTAAAACCGCAAACAACAGAATAAGCGCGACAATCGAATACGCGGGTGTCAGGACTTTCATGAAAAGCCATGCGACGATACCGTAAAGAAGACCTGCCGCCGATTCCCCGTTGTAAAGCGCTTTGAGATACGCGCCGTACGATGACGTGGTAAGGAAATAATCCTTTGAAAACCATACGTGCAGCGCAAGAAGCGCGATGTAAAACAGCGAAAGATATTTCAGTGTTTTGTTGAGCGGAAGCGTAACGCGCTTTCCGAAAGTAACCATTACGCCGATAAAAGTGCCCACGATAGAGTATGCAAAAGACGCGTAGCCGAAAACGCCGACAAGAAACGACGAAATCATGCGTCCTACGCCACCCAATGCGTTGACGAGCGATAAAAAACATAAAAGCGAAACGATAATAATCAATATACCGCCGGCAATACGGTTTGCTCTGCTGTCGTAATTGCCGTAACGTCTGTCATCGTGTGCCAAGGTGTCCTCCAATCAATATATAGTGCCGAAGCGGCGTGAAAAACCGCAAAATAGGCAGTCTGATAAAAATTATATAGATATTATATCATAATATTATTTACTATACAACAATTAAGAACGCGAAAAATATTAAAAAAATCATAAATTTTTCCGAAACCGCATAAACATTTTTAAGGTGATTTATGAAAAAACCCGACAAAACTTTTTTTATTGACGTTGCAAAAGCCGTCCTGTTTTCGATTTTGTTTTCGTTTGCCGCGGTATTGACCCTGGCGGTTATCGTACGATTTTCAAACGTATCGGAAAAAGGCGTGGTTATTCTTAATACCATCGCAAAAATTCTTGCGATAATTTTCGGCGTGCTTGTCGGATTTAAAACGAAAAGCGGCGGACTTATAAAAGGCATTACGGCAGGCGTTTTATACGTGTTGCTTGCCTTTTTGATTTTTGCCCTTTTTGAAAAATTCGACGGCGTGAAGTTTAATTATTTTGACCTTCTCTTCGGTGTTCTATCAGGCGCGTTTTCAGGAATAATCAAGGTGAACGTAAAACAAAAGAACTGACAATTTTGCAACAAAAAATCCCGCAAAACTGCGGGATTTTTGTGATTTATCAAAAATTTCAATTAAAACTTGATATCTTCGTCGTTGTCGATTTTCACATCTTCCTTGCTGTCGATGCTCACGTCTTCGGTGTTGCCGAGGGTGATGTCGTTGGTGCTTTCCGTCGCGGAAGTGTCGTCGACGGATTCGTCGTGATGTTTCTTATTGATGCCGAGATTGGGCTTTTTGGGCTTTTCTTCGGTCTTGGGTTTATTTTTGCTGTCGATAACGGTTGCGATTGCGTTTTTGTCGATGACGATAAGGGTTTCACTTTCGTCGGTGCCGACGTTGAGCGTAACTTGTTTGCTGTCATCGTCAATCGCATAAATCTTGCCGATAAGGCGACCGATTGTCATAACTTTGTCGCCGACAGACAGGTTGCTCATTAGATCCTGATATTCTTTTTTTCTTTTCCTTTGGGGAATGATGGTCATAACGATCATAAGTACGAAAAATACCGCAAGAATCGCAATAGATACCCATTGATTGGCTGCAAGTGCTTGTACAAACATTTATAAAATCTCCTTGTTTATTTCATTTTTGTTTTTTAATATTACTTTATTTTTTGACATTTTGCAAGCGTTATCGTAAAATATCGAGAAATTTGCCGATAATCTTATCAAAATGCCCGAAAAATCACTTGTTAAAGGCTTCTTTGTCCTGCTCGCGGCGGAATTCGTACGTTTCAAAAAACTCGTCGCGGAAATCGCGCAGACGGTCTTCCCATATCGCCTTTTTGATGTCGTTCACAAGTCTGTTCAAAAACCTTATGTTGTGAATCGACAACAACCGTCCGCCGAAAATTTCGTCGGTGTTGATAAGATGGCGCACGTACGCTCTTGTGTAATTCCTGCAACAATAGCAGTCGCAACCTTCTTCGACGGGTGAAAAGTCGTCCTTATATTTCGCGTTTCTTATCGTCAGGTCGCCCTTATACGTCATTGCCGTGCCGTTTCTTGCGATACGCGTCGGGAGTACGCAGTCCATCATATCTATGCCGCGCATAAACCCTTCGACGATGCAGTCCGCGCTGCCGACGCCCATAAGGTATCTTGGCATATTCTCGGGATAATGCGGTTGCAAAACGTCCAGCATTTCGTACATGACGGGCTTTGGCTCGCCAACAGACAGTCCGCCGATTGCGATGCCGCACTTTGCATAAGGAATCGTGCGTTTCAGACTTTCAAGCCTTAAATCCGCATACATATTGCCCTGAACGATCGGAAAAAGCATTTGTTTGCCCGAAAAATCGTGTTTACTGCACCGGTCAAGCCATCTTAAAGTGCGTTCCATCGCCTCTTTGGATTTTTCGTAATCGGTGCCTGCCGCCGTACATTCATCAAACGCCATAACGATGTCGCTGCCGAGTTGCTGTTGGATATGCATCGATTCTTCCGGGCCGATAAAATGCTTGCTGCCGTCCAGAAAACTGTTGAAAGTAACGCCGTCTTCGGTGATTTTTCTCATCGACGAAAGACTGAAAATCTGAAATCCGCCGCTGTCGGTGAGAATGGGTCTGTCCCAATTCATGAACTTGTGCAGTCCGCCAGCCCGTTCGATAAGGTCGGAACCCGGGCGAAGATAAAGATGATACGTATTCGAAAGAATTATCTGACTGCCCATTTCTTTCAGTTCTTCGGGCGAAAGTCCTTTTACGGTCGCCATCGTACCGACGGGCATGAATACGGGCGTTTCAATCACGCCGTGCGGGGTTGTGAGTCTGCCGACACGCGCGCCCGTCTGTTTGCAGGTATGCAGTATTTCATACTTGAAATTTTCCATTATTATTTCACGTCAACCTTTATATTAGTTTAAGTTTATGCAGATAATGCATCGAATTTTTTATATTTTTGTCAAAATTTATTACGTTTTGACGAAATTTCAATGCAAAATTGTTTTCTTACGCTTTCTAAATAAGCAACGTCGCGTCGCCGAAACTGAAAAATCTGTATTTCATATCGACCGCGGTTTTGTACATATTCATCACGTTTTCGTAGCCCGCAAAAGCGCACACGTACATGATAAGCGTGCTTTCCGGCAAATGGAAATTCGTTATCATTCCTTTCAGAATTTTGAATTTGTAGCCGGGATAAATGAAAATTTGCGTTTCGCCGTGTCCGGCGTGAACGAAACCGTTTTCGTCGGCAACCGTTTCAAGAACGCGGCCGGAAGTTGTACCGACTGCAATCACTCGCCGCCCTTCTTTCACCGCTTTGTTTATGATTTTTTCGTTTTCTTCCGACAGTTCGTAATATTCGCTGTGCATTTTGTGGTCGGTGATTTCTTCCGCTTTCACCGGACGGAACGTCCCAAGCCCCACGTGCAGCAATACTTCCGCAAACTCGACGCCCTTGTTTTTCAGACTTTCGATAAGTTCGGGCGTGAAATGAAGCCCTGCCGTGGGCGCAGCTGCGCTGCCGTCGATTTTGCTGTAAACGGTGTTGTACCTTGACGGATCTTTAAGTTTTTCGTGAATGTACGGCGGGAGCGGCACGTTGCCGACTCTTGACAATATGTCTTCAAAAACGCCGTCGAATTCAAAACGCAAAGTCCTGATTCCGCTTTCGCCGATACCGACGACTTCGGCAAAAAGTTCGTCCGAAAATTTCAGCCTCGCGCCGACGGTCGCTTTCCTTGCTGGGCGCATAATACATTCCCAATCGGTAAAGTTCACGCGGCGAAGAAGAAGCGCCTCGTATTTCGTCACGCTTTCCTTGTCCGCGCGGTAGCCGTAAAGCCTTGCCGGGATAACTTTAGTATTATTGACGACAAGAAGGTCGCCTTCTTTCAGAAAGTCGCCGATTTTGTTGAATATTGTGTGAGTAAGCTCGCCCGTTTCCTTGTTCATTACGAGAAGTCTTGCGCTGTCTCGCGGTTCGACGGGTGTCTGCGCAATAAGTCCTTCGGGCAAGTCATAGTAAAAGTCGCTTGTTTTCATTATTTTTCGATGTATTCAAAGCCCAGATGCTCATATGCAAGCGGCAATATGGTGCGGCCGCGCGGCGTGCGCGCGATAAAACCGAGTTGGATAAGGAACGGCTCCACAACGTCCTCGATGGTGGTTGCGTCCTCGCCCGTCGCCGCCGATAACGTATCGAGACCGACCGGGCCGCCGTTGAATTTTTTGATTGCGGTTTCAAGGACGTTTCTGTCAACCGCGTCAAGACCGAGTTCGTCAATGTCCATAAGTTTCAACGCCTTTTTAGCGATATTAAGGTTGATAACGTCCATATTTTCGTAATCGGCGTAGTCGCGCACGCGTTTCAAGAGCCTGTTTGCGATACGCGGCGTTCCGCGGCTGCATTTTGCAAGTTCCTGCAATGCGTCGTCGTCGATTTTCGTTTCCAGAATGTTTGCGCTGCGCTTTATGATTTTCGCAAGTTCTTCCGTCGTATAAGGTTCCAGACGGAATTTTATGCCGAATCTGTCGCGCAACGGGCTGGAAAGCATGCCTTCTTTCGTCGTCGCGCCGATAAGCGTGAAGCGTTTTAATTGAAGCCTGAGCGAGCTTGCCATCGCGCCCGTGCCCGTAACAAGGTCAAGCGAGAAGTCTTCCATCGCGGGATACAAAACTTCCTCGATATTGCGGCTCAGACGGTGAATTTCGTCGATGAACAATATGTCGCCCTTTTCAAGTTTTGAAAGCAGCGCGGCAAGATCTGCCGCTTTTTCGATTGCAGGACCGCTCGTTACCTTGACCTGCGCGCCCATTTCGTTTGCGATGACGTGCGCGAGCGTGGTTTTTCCGAGCCCCGGCGGGCCGTAAAGCAAAACGTGATCGAGCGCGTCGCCGCGGTTTCTTGCGGCGGTCATATAAACGTCGAGGTTATGCTTTATCTTGCTTTGCCCGACGTATTCGGATAACGACTTCGGACGAAGAGTGTTTTCTTCGATATCGTCGACGGTCGACTTTGCCGAAATAACCCTGTCGTCCTGAAATTCTCCGTTAAATTTACTGATAATTCCTTCCATATTCTTACAAGCGTTTCAACGCTTCCCTTATGATATTTTCCGCGCCTTTTTCTGTTTTTGAAACTTCGGCAACGATTTTGACGGCGTCCGAGTTGGAAATTCCCAGCGATACGAGCGCGAAAACCGCTTCCTGCGCGTCCTTTTCAACAACTGCGGATATTTCGCTTTGCGCGTTGGTTAAGTCAAGTGAAACCTGATCGCGCATGCTGACGACGATAAGTTCCGCAGTTTTTTTGCCAAGTCCTTTGATTTTGGAAAGGGATTTCACGTCGCCTGTCGCGATTGCGACGGTAAGCGAGTTAAGATCCGCCCCGCTTAAAATCTGCATTGCCATTTTCGGACCGACGCCGCTTATGTCGATGAGCCTTAAAAACAGCGTTTTTTCCTCAATCGACGAAAAACCGTATAATGCATAAGTGTCTTCCCTGACGTAAAGATAAGTGTAAATTTTGGCGATTTCGCCTTCCGAAAACTTATTCGTCGTGAAGTTGCTTGCGCCGATTTCGTATCCGATGCCGTTGTTGTCGACGACAATCGTGTTGCCCGCCGAATAAACGACCTTTCCCGTGATGTAATTGTACATAAAACACCTACTTTATCCTAAAATTGTTTTTGTTTGCGCCGACCTGTCCGTGACATAACGCAACCGCAAGCGCGTCGGCGGCGTCGTCCGGGCGCGGCAGGGATTTAAGGCGCAACACCGATTGCACCATAAGTTGCATTTGTTTTTTGTCCGCCCCGCCGTATCCCGTGATTGCCATTTTGATTTGGTTGGGCGTGTATTCGTACACTTCGTCGCCGATAAGTTTCACCGCAGTCAGAAGCATAACGCCGCGCGCCTCGGCAACCGAAATGCCCGTCGTAATGTTTTTGGAAAAAAACAGTTCCTCAACGGAAATCTGCGACGGCTTGTAAGTTTCGATAAGCGTGGTTACGCCTTGTTCGATTTTTGAAAGCCTTACGGGCAGCGTGTCTTCTTTGGGCGTGGAAACGATACCGTAGTCAATGACGGTATAAACGCCCCTTTCAAGATTAATCACCCCGAAGCCCATTGTCGCAAGCCCCGGATCCAAACCCATAATTATCATAAATAATATAATATATTGTATTATAAAAAAAGTCAACCGCAAGTTATAGCGGTTGACATAATTTTAAGGCATATTCGTCAAATTATTTTGTTTACGATTTCGTCGCGGTACTTCGTGACGGCGGCGTCGGTAAGATTTCTTTCCGACTTTTCGACGGTGAGTTCGGTTTCGTAAACGATGTCGGCGGGACTGCCCGATAGCACGAATACTTTATCACCCATTAAAAGCGCGTCGTAAACGTCGTGCGTCACAAGGACGACGGTGCGCCCGTCGCGCCCCCAAAGTTCCAGAAACTTTTTTATCAGTCGGGTTTTCAGCGACACGTCCAGACCTTTGAAAGGTTCGTCCAAAAGCATGACTTCGGACGGGTACAAAAACGCCCGCGCCATCTGTACGCGTTGCGCCTGTCCGCCCGAAATTTCCGTCGGCAACCTTTTCAGAACGTCGAAGATTTCCAGAAGTTTTGCCATATCGTAAATTGCATTTTTTCGCGCGGTTTTGTCGGGAATTGCGTTTTTTAAGACAAAATCTAGGTTTTTTTCAACCGAAATTGTTTTTACAAGCCTGTCGCTTTGAAAAATGTACGACACGTTTTTTGGCATATTTTCAATCTCGCCGTCAAACCCTGAAAGCCCCGTAAGAGCGTTTAACAGCGTGGTTTTCCCGACGCCGCTCGCGCCAAGCACCACGTTTATTTTGCCGCCCTGAAATACGGCGTTGAAATTCTTATAAATTTCCTTATCGGGATACGAAAACGAAAAGTTTTTGAAAATAATATCTTTCATCTTGTTTTCTCCCAGATTTTTTTGAATATGGACACGACCGCTTCCAACACGAACGCGAACACGATTGCGACAAGCGTCCAGGCAAGCAGATACGCGACGTCGAAACTTGCGTTTGCCGTATAAATTTTGCTGCCGATACTTTTCGGGACAAAGGTAAGAATTTCAGCCGCGATAATAACTTTGAACGTGAGCGACAGCGTCGAACGCGCGTTGTCGAAAAGACTTGGCGCCACCTCCGGCAGATATACGTTTTTCACGACGTCGATTTTTTTCACCTTATAAATTTTCGTCATTTCGATAAGGTCTTTGTCGACGCCCGAGAGCGCGCTGTAAATCGCCGTGAACAGTATCGGGAACGCAATCAGGAATCCGACGACGAAAGCAAGCGTTTCATTGCTGTAAAACGCATACAAAATAAGTATGACCGCAACCGTCGGCGCGGCGCGTAAAAACGAAACAACGGGGTTTATCACACGATATACGGGGTTTAAAACCATAGATATTGCCGCAAGTACGAATGCAATCAAAAACGACGCCGCAAAACACCAAAGCGTACGCAGGACGGAAAATCCGACCGCGCGCCAGAATCCCGCCTCTCCCCCGAGCGTGAAAAATTCTTTCAGCACGACGTCGGGGGACGGCAGTATAAGCGGCTTGTTTTTGACTTTCGCCACAATCGCCCATATCGCAATCACAAGCGCGAATGCGATAAGCGGATAAAATATGTCGAAAAATATCTTTTTCGTTTTTTCGTTTTTAAGAAAACTTTTCATTAAAACAAATTGACGGTATCCCAGTCTACGCCGGGCGCAAGGTTTTTAAGAAACGCCAGAACTTCCGCTTTCTTTTCGGCGGTGAGTTTTTCGGCGTTTACGTTGCATTTCGCAATCGAAGGTGCGGGGAATGCCGCAGATTCATAAGCGTTTGCTTTCATAAAGTCGTTCACGCTTTGCGGATTGTTTTTCACCCATTCTTTGCTTGCTTTAAGCGCGGTGAAAAGCGCATCCATAAACGCAGCGTCAGAAGCAAGGCTCGATGTCACGAAAATGCCGGCTTGAGGATAAGTTTCTTTGCCCGAAACTTTTTTGTATTCCGTCTGCAAATCCATTTGCGCGTTAAACCCGAACTTCATTTTGAAAGTCGTTGCCGCGGGCTCGCCCACGACCGCATAATCGACGCTTTTGTTTTCGACGGCTGTTTTTGCCTGCAATCCGTCGCCGGCATATTGGACGTAAACGCTCGTATCATTCAAATTTTTCACGTCGTCGACGATACTGATATTATTTTCTTTCAGAATATATCTGAAAACAAGCCCGGGTACGCCCTGCTGACCGATGCAAGCGATTCTTTTGCCTTTAATATCGTCTATTGTCAAAGTTGTTGCCGTTTCGCTTTTTCCGACAAGATAAAGACTGCCGTCAACCGCGACGCTTACGAGTTTGTAGTCCGCACCCTTGTTTATAAGGGTTGCGCCTGCATTCACGGGCATGATCACAAGGTCGGAAAGCCCTGCCTGCATCTCTTTTGCGATATTACTCGGATTTACGATTTTATAGTTTACGTTTTTGCCCGAAATCGACTTATTGTCCGTGATAAGCCTTGCGATTGCAAGTGCGGGAGTGCCTTCGGGTGCCGCAAACGTCAATGTTACATCGTTTCCGTTGCCTTTGTTGTCGTCCTTATTGCAAGCGGTCAGAAGCCCGATTGACAAAACAAGCGCGACAAGCAACATTACTGCCGTAAGTTTCTTTTTCATTTTTTTTCTCCTTTTTGGTTTAGTTTATATCAACGCTCGTGAGCGCGGATTTTACGAAAACGTTTTTGATTTTGCCGAGTTTCCCGGTGAGCGCGGATATTTCCTCGACGCTGCCTTTCACAACGACGGAAATTGCCGAAAAACCGCTTTCGCGGTCGGGAAGCCCCATTCGACCGAGTATGATTTCGGAATTTTCCGACAAAACTTTCTGCACTTCGGGAACGACGTCCCTGTCTTCGACGACGATACCCACAACGCCCAGTCTTTTCATATTTTCTCCTTAAAAAAATCGGCATGCCGAAAAGCAAGCCGATAATAAACATATTATGCTTAAAACTTACTCTCCGACAAATCATCGATTAGGTTTTATTATGGTTATATTATACCCTATTTATTAAAGTTTGTCAATTATTTCACATACGGCATACGCCGTCTGCTATTGCCGCGTCGAAAACAGCCTTGGACACCGCAACTTTAACTCTTTTGTCAAAAGGTTTCGGAAGAATATTGTCGACGTTCAGTTCGTCGTCGGAAATAACGCCGGCGATTGCTTTAGCTGCGGCAATTTTCATGTTTTTCGTGATTTTTCGCGCTTTTGCGTCAAGTGCGCCGCGGAAAATTCCCGGGAACGCCAGAACGTTATTGACCTGATTCGGGAAGTCACTGCGCCCCGTGCCGACAACCTTTGCGCCCGCCTGTTTCGCGACGTCGGGCAAGATTTCGGGCGTCGGGTTTGCCATGGCGAAGATAATTGCGTCTTTGTTCATTGATTTCACCATATCCGTCGTCAACAAATTGCCTTTCGACACGCCGATGAACACGTCCGCGCCTTTTACGGCATCGATAAGATTTCCGCGAACGTCTTCCTTATTAAAAGTTTCCGCAAGTTCTTTCTTGTGCCATTCCATATTATCGCGCGAGGGATAAAGTATGCCGTATTCGTCACAAAGCGTGATGTTTTTTGCGCCGAAGTCCCTCAAAAGCCAGGTTATCGCAGTGCCGGCAGCCCCCGGACCGTTAACGACGATTTTCACGTCTTTTATATCCTTTTTCACGATTTTCAAGGCGTTTATAAGCCCTGCAAGGACGATTATCGCAGTGCCGTGCTGATCGTCGTGGAAAACGGGAATATCAAGTTCATCGTTAAGTCGTCTTTCGATTTCAAAGCAACGGGGACTTGCAATGTCTTCAAGGTTTATGCCGCCGAAACTTATCGAAAGGTTTTTCACGATATTTACGATTTCGTCGGAATTTTGCGTGTCAAGACAAATCGGAAACGCGTCGATGCCGCCGAACTCCTTAAACAGTACGCATTTCCCTTCCATAACGGGCATTGCGGAAAGACCGCCAAGGTTTCCAAGCCCCAGAATCGCGCTGCCGTCCGACACGACCGCGACAAGATTTCCGCGCCGCGTATAAACGTATGAGTTTTCGGGATTTTTTGAAATTTCAAGCGTAGGCGCGGCGACACCCGGCGTATATGCAGTCGCAAGACTTTCGGCGTCACCGACTTTCACCCTTGAAATAACTTCGATTTTTCCTTTGAGTTCCTCGTGCAGTTTCAATGATTTCTGATTGTAGTCCATATTACACCTCAAATCGTATAATATCATTTTTAGCATTAAAATGCAATTTCTTGCGGTATAATAATTGACTTTTGTCGAATGTATGTATTATACTTTTACTCATTAAACCATTAAACAGGAAGATGTTATGAAACAAATTTTATCGTCAGCGTTCAACGCAAACGCCGCGGTGCTTTACGTCATAGCGGCGGTGGTAATTTTATACGTACTCGCGCAATCGATATTCTTCCTTGTCCGCGCCGTTAAACAATCGAAAAAAATCGGCATGGACAAAGGCGTTATCAGGCGCACTGCACGTCGTGCCGCAATATTTTCAATCGCACCTGCAATAAGCATTTTCATCGGTGTGGCGGCTCTCGCGCCGAAACTCGGGATTCCTTTGCCCTGGCTTCGTCTGTCGGTCATCGGAAGTCTTGTGTACGAAACGTCGGCTGCCGAAATCGGCGCAAAGTCGATGAATCTTCCGTGGGACAGTTTTTCCGCGTCGACAATCACCGCAGAACAGTTCGTAACAATCGCAATGATAATGAGTATCGGTTGTCTTCTTCCGCTCATACTCGTTGCCTTTTTCACGAAAAAGTATTCGTCGGGAATGCTTAAAATGGAAAAGAAAGACAAAAAATGGGGCGAAATCCTTTCAACCGCAATGTTTATGGGCGTCGTAAGCTGCTTTTTCGCAACGAACTTCACAAAAGTTACAAGCGGGCTCGAAGGCTGGATTCCCGTTTTCATTATCCTGATTTCCGCGGCGGTAATGCTCATATTCGGCGCAGTTCAGAAACTCACGAAGTGGCGTTGGATAAACGACTACGCCCTGCCGGTTTCGATGATTGTGGGTATGGTTTGCTCCGTTCCCATCTACAACGCCATAGTTTAAGAGGTGCATTATGAAAAACGTTTCAAGAAAAAATAAATCGTATTCCGAAAACACTCACTTTTATGGCAGAATTTGGAGCATAGTGTCCGTTGTTATGATGATGGTATTCCCCATTGTCGCTGGGATAGTGTTTGACGCGTGGCCTGCGGCTTCGGCAGTCGGTATCGGCATTATGGGTATCCTTATTTACTGGGCTGCCGGCGCGGTGGAATTTATCAGTTACACCCCGCTTCTCGGCGCGACAAGCATTTATCTCGGTTTTGTTACGGGCAATCTTTCCAACCTGAAAGTGCCCTGCGCGCTGTCATGCATCGACGCGGAAAACGCAAAATCGAACACGGACGAAGGCGACATCATCGCAACGGTTTCGACCGCAGTTTCGTCCATAGTAACGATTCTCGTTATAATTATCGGCGTTATCCTTATCGCGGCGACGCCCCTTGCCGACCTTCTTGCAAAACCCGCGGCGCAAAAAGCGGCGGATTACCTGTTGCCCGCACTCTTCGGCGCGCTTGCCGTCGTGTACGTTTCAAGAAATCCGAAAATTGCTTTCCCGCCGGTTATACTTATGGTCGCGTTATGTATTGCAATTCCGAAAATTGAGAGTATAATAAGTATATTGGTGCCCTTCGTCGCGCTCTTCACCGTCGGCGTCGCAAGGATAATGTACAAAAAAGGCTGGCTCGGCAAGAACGAATCCGAAAAAACCGCGGTCGACGTCGAAACGAACAACGTCGCGCTTGACACCGAAGACACCGATAAATTTATCGACGAACTTGATAATAAATAATTTTTACAGGTGATATATATGTCAAAAAAAGTATTTATCAATGCAAATTTGTGGGACGGATACGCCGATAGCGTTTTCAAAAAATGCGCTGTCTTCGTTGACGGCGACAAAATCGCAAAAATATCTTACGACGAAAAACCCGACGTTTCGGGATACGAAGTCATCGACCTTAACGGCAAATACGTTACGCCGGGACTTGTCAACCCCCACGTTCACCTTTTCGGCACGGGCATGCCCAGCAAGGTCATTTCGGGCGGCGGCGCACAAAAACTCGTGATGAAAATCGTGAAAACGAAACTCGGCGACAAAATCCTTGACGCCCTTGTAAAAAACGCGGCAAGACAACAGTTATTAAGCGGCGTTACGACTCTGCGAGCAGTCGGCGACTTCAAATATTCCGACGTTCGCCTTCGCGATAAAATCAATTCGGGCAAAGTGCAAGGTCCTCGCCTTCAAGTGTCGGGCCCCGCAATCACCGTTCCCGGCGGACACGGCGACGGCACGTTCTCAATGACTTCCGACACCCTTGACGGTCTGCGCGCGCTTGTCAGACAAAACAAGGAACGCGGCGTCGATTTCATTAAAATCTGCGTCACGGGCGGCGTAATCGACGCAAAAGTCAAAGGCGAACCCGGCGAAGTCAAAATGAGCCTTGAACAAACCAAAGCGGTCGTTGACGAAGCGCATAAGCTCGGTCTTCGCGTCGCGTCGCATACCGAAAGTTTCAAAGGCGTTGAAATCACGGCGGCGGCAGGCGTCGATACCGTTGAACACGGCGCACCCTTAACCCCCGAAATGGCTGCCGAAATGAAGGCGACGAACTCCGCAATGGACGTTACTTATTCCCCCGCGCTCCCCTTAAAAATGCTCGATCCGTCAATTACGCTCCTTGATCCGATTTGCGTGTACAACACCGAAATCGTTGTGAACAATATGACGAAAGGCGCGAAAAACTGCATCGACGAAGGCATACTTCTCGGCATGGGCACGGACAGTTCCTGCCCGTTCGCAACGCAATACAATATGTGGCGCGAGGTCGTGTTCTTCCAAAAATGCGTCGGCGTGTCGAACGCGTACGCTCTTTCCGTCGCAACGCTGAACAACGCAAAACTTATGGGACTTGATAACGTGTGCGGCACTGTCGAAAAAGGCAAAAGTGCGGATATGATAGTGATGAGCAAAAACCCGCTTGACGACCTAACGGCACTGCGCGATCTGGACAAAGTTATCGTCCGCGGCGAAGTCATCGACAAACCTTTGCCAAAGCGCAACGAAACAATCGAAAAGGAACTCGATGAAATTACAAAAAAGATTTAATTTTTGATAAAACATAACAAAAATCCCGCAAAATTTGCGGGATTTTTTGTATGATTTGTTGTTTTTTATTTGAAGTTTGTAAGGACGTTTCTGTAAAAGTCAACGCCTTGCGCGAGGGAATCGACTCCGATACGCTCGTTGTAGCCGTGGCACGCGCCGAGTTCCTCGGGACTTACCAAAAACGGGGTGAAACGAAGCGCCGTACTGCAAATGTCCTGCATATATCTGCAATCCGTGCCGCCCGCGATAAGGTAAGGCGCAAGGACGGTATCGCCGTACGTTTTGTTGATCATATCGACGGTGAATTTATAGCCTTCCGACTTCGTATCGGTGCAGGGACTTGCGTCGCGCGTGTTCAGAACCTCGATTTCGATATCGTATTTTTTGGCAACTTTTTCAAGTTTTTTCATGCATTTATCGTGTCCTTCCTGCGGCGAGAAACGAAGGTTTGCAAGTACCCATGCAGCGTCGGGGATATTGTTGCTTGCGTGGCTGCCTTCCGCCATCGTGAATACCATCGTCGTGGATAAAAACGCCTTGACCTGCGACGAAAGACTGTCGGGCAACACTTTAAGAGCAAGCGGCAAAATATGATATGCGTTTTTTACAAGCGGACGAAGCGCGGGCTTTACAGCTTTTGAAAGATCCTTGAAAAGTTCTTTCAGAATATGCAATACTTTTACGTCGAAAATATTGTGCTTTTCATTGTAAAGAATAAATTTTGCAAGGCGCACGAACGGCGTGTTTTTGGGCGGCGCACTGCTGTGTCCGCCTTTGCTTCTGGCGATGAATTTGAAGTCGGCAAAGCCTTTTTCCTGAACGCCGATAACGCCCGCGTTTTTAACAAGGAATTTTTTGAACGGTTCTTTTGAAACCATACCGCCGCCCTCGTCGATGACAAGCACGGGCTTTACTCCCAACGTTTCGGAAAGATATTTGGCTTCCGCAATCGCACTGCCGCCCGAGTTTTCCTCGTCGTCGCCATAGCAGAAATAAATATCCTGTTCGGGCACGAAGCCTTCGTTTATGAGTTCGTTTGCGGCGACCATACTGCCAAAGACCATGCACTTGCAGTCGACCGCGCCGCGCCCCCAGATTTTCCCTTCTTCGATTGCGCCGCTGTAAGGCGGATATTTCCAACCTTTGGGATCTTCTTCGGGAACGACGTCCTGATGCGCCATAAGTACCAGCGGACGGTCGTGTTTTTTGCCCTCCCACTTGATAATCATTGCGTTGTTGCGGACGTTGAAACGCGGAAGCTTTGAAAATTCAGGCGCGATTTCCCACATTACTGCGTGCAAATCGTCAAAGTGTTTCTGCTCGCAACCCGTTACGGTCGGACACTGCAACATACGCGAGAATTGTTTTGCATACAAATCTTTTTTTTCGTACGACATAAGTTTCTCCTTATAAATTTCTCCTTAAAACTTTTTATCTTTGAAGTAATAGATTTCGTCTTTTTCGGATATTTCGCGAAGGACGCGCGCCGGGTTTCCGACAGCGACGACGTTGGACGGAATATCTTTGGTGACGACCGCCCCCGCGCCTATGACCGAGTTGTCGCCGATGGTTACGCCGGGCAATACGTTCACGCCCGCGCCGATCCATACGTTATTTCCGATTTTCACGTCGGCGTTGTATTGAAGACCTTTCAATCGACACTTCGGGCTCACGGGGTGTCCCGCGGTGATTATCGAAACGTTGGGTCCGATCATTACGTTGTCGCCGATTTCGATTTTCCCGTCGTCGACGAGCGTAAGATTAAAATTGCTGTAAAAGTAATCGCCGATGAAAACGTGCTTGCCGCCCCAATTCGCGAAAAACGGCTGCGTCACGACAGGTTGTTTCCCGATCGCGCCGAAGCATTTCCTAAGATACTCTTCTTCGCGCTTATCGCCGTACGGCAATGCGTTATAGGCTTTCATCGCGTTAAGATACTCAAACTGTTCGGAAACGAGTTCTTTGTCGTTGGGGTCGTAAACCTGCCCCGCAAGCATTTTTCCCTTGTTTGTCATAGTCGTTAAATCGAGCCTGTTGACCTTCCTTCTCTGAGGTTTTTATAAAGCGCACCCGTCTCCTGGAAGTCAAGTTTTTTCTCGGAATCGGGACCGATCTGGTAATTGCCCTCCTTATAGCTGTACACGTACAACGGATAACGAACGTAAGGTTTCAGTACCGAGTTGAACGCAATCTGGAATAAGCCGGTAAGCGACGATCCCGTGATCGTGACCGAGTGTCTTGCGTATCCCGCATTTTCAAAGTCGCGTACTATGCCGTCGGTAACGGGCGAGGTCATGCCAAGAACGGCGATGCCGAGATGCACGTATTCCTGACCATTGAAAGTATGCCTTACTCCTGAATATTCGGGCTGCAAAAGTTCGTTTGCGATAATTTGCGCGCCTGTCGTGCCGACGATAGCGTCGACGCTTTCAATGCCTGTTGACGGAACCAATCCGCTTGTCGACGAAAAGTCTTCGATATTGATCCAGTTGTAAATATCAAGGAAGCCTTCAACGTTGATAAAGTGATCCTTGTATCCCGTTTTTTTCATATCTTCCCACGTCGAGCCTTCGGGATAACCGACGACATTGCCGTTTTCGTCTTTTCTGTTTTTGTCCCTTTCAAAATCCGTCTGCACGAAAATCGGCATAAGCGCACTGTGCGTGAATACGGTATTTTTCAGCGTAACGTTTGCAGGGAGTCTTCCGTACGTCGAGGTGTTGCCCGACATCGGGATAAACAACGAGTTCGCCGACGAGTTTCTGAAAATGCAGCCTTCGATATTGACGTCCGCGCCGGCGATTTCCATGACGGTTTTTGCGTTCTCGAAAATGCAGTACTTGAACGAGATGTTGTTTATCGTTTCGTTATTTTTCGTTTCGTCGTCGTAATTCTCGATTTCGTACAGAATCCTCACGCATCTTCTGGATTTTTCCCATTGTAGAAGCCCGTTCTTTGCCTCGGGATCGTTGTATCCCATACGCAAAATCGCGTTTTCGACGTGAACATTGCTTGTCTCGATTTTCAACAATTCATTGAAATAATCGTTTTTGCGGTCAATCATATCCTGTTCGTTGTAGCATACGATAAAGCCGTTGCCGTACATGCTCGTGCCTTCCTGCATGGTGATTCTGGACGCGTCCGTATTGTTGTCCGCACGAATTTCAAGTTTGCCGCCGGCAGTCGAATCCTTGACGTAAATCGCAACGCTTTCTTTTTTCTCGTGCAACGCCTTTTTCAGCTGCGTTTCGTTGCTGACGGTATAGCCGTCGATGACGTTCAGCACGTACGTTGCGACGACGGGCATGTTGTCGTACATCGGATATTTTGCCTTTATGGTAATTATTACCTTGTTTTTAAGCCCTTTCTTTTCGTCGGGCATTTTATCATTCAGGACAAGTTTGTTGTAACTGCCTTTTTCGTCCGAGAATTTGGCAATGCTTTCGTCGGAAGTCGAAAACTCAAAGTTTTCAAAGTCAACGTCCTTCGGATAGTTGAAGTCCATATAGAACGAATAAGGGGAAGTTTCGGTGCAATCGGCGTTGAAAATCTTGTTGCCGAACACCGTTTCTGCGGCGACACCTCGTTTTGCGTCGGTGGCGTTCAAAGCAAGGTTGATTGCAAAGACCGGCGTAACGACTTTGAGTTCGACCGTGCTGCAAGTTTTATTTGTCGTTCTGTCTTTCGCCAGAATTTTGACGTCGCCTTCCTTGTTAGGCTCAATCATAGCGACATTGCCGACATTGCTTTCTTTGCCCAATTGGTCAAATTGTTCAATATTGACGATGGGCGAACCGGGGGCGATATCGTTTGACGAAAAATCCACCTCGGGTACGCCCGATTTTTCGGGATTGCGATAAACGACTTCAAGGTAAATCGGTAGACCGCGTTTGACGATATATTCAACCTCGTCGCCGTTTTTGTTGTAAAGTTTTTGAAGAAGGATATCGTAGTTTTTGAAAACGATATCGTCGTCGCTGAGCGCGTCGACCTTGATTGCCGAAAACGTTTTGCCGTTTACGGTAACCGTGGCGACCGTTGCGTTTTCGTCAAAATTAAGCGTTCCGTCCGATGAAAGCGTGCCGCCCGCGACTTTTACAGACGTGAAATCGCTCACGTTCATATAGTTTTTGACGTTGACAGTAGTGTCCGCGGTATAGCAGTAACTTTCCCCTTTGAAGACGCCGTTATTAACTTTCACTTTGACGGACGTTCCGATGCCGGTGTCGTTTGAAGAAACCGAAATCGTCGTTTCGCCCGCGCCTTTTGCCGAAAGAATACCGTTTTTGTCAACTTCGACGATTCTTTCGTCGGCGGACTTCCAGGTTACCGTTTTGTCGCGTGCGCCGCCGGGCGTGAAAATGGGGTTGACAAGAAGTCTTTCGCCCGTGTCCATTGAAATCACGTCTTTTTCGGAAAGTTTACTGCTGCTTCCGTACGGCATAAGTTCGATTTTTGTGACCTTGTCGCCGACGACCTTTACGGAGCACGTTGCAAATTTATTGCCTTCTTCCGTCGTAACTTTCACGATGAACGAGCCGTAGCCGTAAACCGTAACGACGCCGTTGTTGTCAATCGTCGCGATGTCGATATGGTTTGTATCGATATGTTCTTTCAGTTCTTTGTCGGACAAATCGGCACAGTCCTGACAGGGATCGTCTTTTGCGTAAACGAACGGAATGTCGCTGTGTTGTTCTTCGATTGACCAGGTGAGATTGTGGTTTTTCGCAAGGCGCGGATAAACAGTCGCTTTCAACGTGTCGATTGTGTTGCCGTTGTCAAGCGAAAATTCGATATTGTTTTCGTTAAGTTCCACCCTGTCAACGGGCAGATATGAATTTTTGGAAATAATGTTTGTGGTGAGAAGTACCGACGCAACGATAATAATCGGGATAAGAATCAGTACTCCGATAAGGACTTTTTTCATTAAGCCTCCGAGGTAATTTATTTCTTTGATGACTTTGATATTATACCACTTACTTAAAATTAAGTAAAGAAATATACGATATTACTATTTTGCGCGCATAAAGAAAAAACGTCGGAAAACCCGACGTTTAATACTATTTTGTTGCGAAATATTGAGTTTTTTTCAAAATTATCGGATAATTTCACCGTTTTTCCTTTTATTTTGTAAAAAACAAGCGATGGAAACCGAAAACTATCTGCCCGTTTCAAAAAAGGATTTATGCTCGATATCGTCAAGCGGTAGCATTTTCGTGTCGAACGTGCCGTCGTCGTAAATTTCGATAATCGTACCGCCGCGCTCAGTATGGCGTTTGTCGATGCCCTTATATGCAAGATAATCGACGCTCATTCCGTACGTCAGACGAATACCCTTATAAGTCAAAGAAAGCGTGTTCAGATGGTCGTGTCCCATAAACATGCCTTTGCAGCTTCCGAACTTTACCATTTCGTTGAAAAATTTGCCCTCGACGGTCTTCGGGTATCCGAAATAATTGTCCTTTTCACCGACGAATCCGTGATGATAAATTACGCTCTTGTCGCCGCGATAAAACTTCTCCCACGCTTCCCGAAACTCTTTTGGCGGGATATGGAAAAACGCAAGCGAATTTACTTCTTCGGGTTTTTTGCCGCACTCCGCGCCGATAATTTTAATCGTGTTTTTATACCATTCGATCTGGTCGTCGTGAATAATATCGAAACCGCTGAAAAAGTTCCAGGTAAGATAGGCGTTGCTGTCGATAAACATAAGCACGGTGTTGAGAGTGCCGTCTTCGTTCAGCACGGGGATATGATAATTTCCGTCGCCCGTCAGGTTTTCGTCGCCGTGGGAAAAATAACAATTCTTGCACGAAGAATAAAAATCGCCGATCTTTTTCTTGCTTGCCGTCGCCCAGACTTCGCTGTCGTGATTGCCGAAAACCACCGTCCAGGGTTTTCCGAGTTTTTCCATGCAGGCGGCGAATTTTTTGCTGGATTTGAGGTTGTTGAAACTGCCCTGCAAAAGCCAGGGAATGGGGTACACCATATCGCCCGTTACGATGACGAAATCGGCGTCCGAAGCGTTCACGATTTTTTCAACCGCTTGAAGCGCGAGCTTGTCTTTTTTTCTTGTCGAAAACGAGCCGCCGATATGAATATCCGTGAGCTGCAAAATTTTAAGCGGCACACCTTTTTTCTTCGTAATATTTGTAATTCCGTTGATATTTTCGATTTTTGCGTTCATTTTCGTTCAATTTTTGTCATTTTCGGATTCGTCGTTTTCAACGGTGCCGAACGCACTTCCGAACTCTTCGTCAATCTTTTCGTCGCTTACTTCGACCACGTTTCCTTCATCGTCCAGAACCTGCGGAACAACGACGTCTTTTTCATCGACTTTGCCGTAAAGTTCGGCGACAAGCGCATCCCTTTCCGCGGTTTCTTCGTCGTTTAGAGCGACGCCTTTCTTCCTTGCGTCGATGAAATATCTTATTCTTGCAAGTTTCTTGTTGTCGACCTTATACTTGAACGACGCGTAAAGCGCGATGGCGATAAGTATGGCAACTGTGATACCCATAACGAGCCTTATTGCAAGCAATGCAGTGTCCGACTGCTGAATATAAACCGTTGTGTCGCCGGTGTCGTTTTCCTTATATCCGCACCAGCCGAGAATCCAGCCGACCAAGCCGACCGCAAGCGCGCCGCCGACCTTTCTTGCAAGCGTCATCATGCCGCTGTACGTACCGGTTGAGCGGTCGCCCGTCGCCATTTCGCCAACGTCGACGGTATCGGGGAATATAATCCACGGCATCATCTGCGCGCCGCCAAAGCCCAGACCCATAATAAGCGCAACGATGGGGATAAGAATCGGAGGCGTCCAGGACGGCTCCATAATCGCAAACATTATGCCACCGAAAATGTAAAACGGCAGCCCCATGCGAAAGGCGAACTGTTTGCTCTTCTTGTCCATCATTTTGCGAGCCAGCGGGAACATTACGACAGCCGCAACCATAAGCGGTGCGATAATAAACATCGACGAAATATCCATGCCGAAAAGTTTTTCGCCGTGCCATACGTCTGTTGCGTAAAATACCGCAAGCGCACTTATCATATCCATACAGGCAAACGCCGAAACGTACATTACGATATGCCAACGATACGACCTGTTTTTATAAGGTTTTGCGTAGCTTTTTACAAATTGTTTTGCATTGAATTTTTCAACCGCCGTCGTGGGTTTGATACGCTCTTTTACGAAAATCGAGCAAATTATAAGCCCTCCGCCGAAAAGCGTGCCAAAAATAATCGAAATCGAAAGCCAGAATTCCGTCGTGTTGATGTGCGGCATGAACAGCCAGCCGTCTGCGGAAATCAAAGATTCGATAAACAAAAGCGGCAATACGTACGCAAGCCCCGAAGCCGCGGCGGTAAAGATAAGTTTCACCGTGTTGGCGTTGTTTCTTTCACGGAAGGACGGGGATATGTCGCTTGACATCGAACAGTACGGAACCTGCGACAACGTCGAACAAGTGTTCCATAATAAATACATTATCAGCATATACGCGATAAATCCGTTTGTCGAAACGCCCCAGTCTTTCACGGGCATAAACAGCAGGAATATCGACACGATAATCGAAATGCCGCCCGCAAACATATACGGCTTGCGTCTGCCCCATCTGCCGCGCGTGTTGTCGCTGATAAAGCCCATCACGGGGTCGGTAACGGCGTCCCACAACTTCGCAATCATAAATATCGTCGTCGCGATTTTCATCGGGATGCCCATCGTCGTCATGTATTTGACAAGAATACACGACATCAGCGCAACGCCGCCGCCGTCCATAAGACCACCTATGCCGTAACAAATTTTCTCTTTAAGCGGCACTCTGTCTTCGGGCACGATATAGTTCGCGTCGCCGGGGACAGCCACCTGTTTTTCCTTCTTCTTCACGTTGTACCTCATACAAAAAGATATATTAATAATATCATATCATTTGTTTTGACACAAGCAACAAAAACCGACTTGCGATTTATCTTTTGTAAAATTTCCGCAAAGTTTCAAAAACCAAACAAAAAACCGCCCTTTCGGACGGTGTCGGTTAATGGGTTTCGGAAAGATGTTTCAGAATTTCGACGATTATTCCGTTTTTAACGTATTCGTTGATAAGTCCCGCGCAAAATCTTTCGCCACGGAAAATTGCCGTAAGACAAGCGCCCGCTTCCTTTTTCGACATTGTGCCGATATCTTCCGCAAGTTTCTTTTCGTTGTACCAGTCGCGTTCGTTCATCGTGCGGTCATATTCAAAATCAACCAAATCGGAATTGAAAAAAATCCTTTGAAAATCGCTTATCTCACGCGGGTATTCGACATACAATTTTATCTCGCTTTTGGCGTTTTCAGTCGAATTTTCAAGCGTTTTGCGATATTCTTCAAAAATTTTCGTATATTTTATAAAATCCGATTTTTCAAAATTCAACTTATGATCGTTCATCATTTTTCCCCCTACGACTTTATTATTGTTATTATAAACTCTTTTCCCTGCTTTAGCAATGAAAAATATAATATTGTTTGTAAAACAGAAGACAACAGGACTCGCCATCAGCGATTGTTACCGAAGGTCAATCGCGTGCAGTGTGACCTTGGTCACAGGTTGCGCAAACATTGCGCAAAGGCGATGTAATCGCCATTCGAGTCCGTTGTATAAAAAAACAACCCGACAATCGGGTTGTTGGTGGGAATGAGAATGGCATAAAAGAATATGTCTATTATGCCATGTTTTTAGATTAAAGAGGTTGCGCACAAATTTTGTGCGCAACCAAAATATATAGCATTTTGCTTAACTACTCCCCGAGTTTTACATTGCCTTTCGGCGTGACGGTTTAGCACAGAGAAAAGCCTATATCAACGGCAAAATTATTGCTTGTTTGATATAGGCTGTTTTATTGTATGCGCAATAATTTTCGCTGTCCGTTGACATAGGCATCTCGCGATTTGAAGCGATACGTTTTTGGAGTTTTCTCGGTGCTGCGCCGTCTTGTTGCCGAAAGGCAAATAAAACTCGGAGCGTATTGAAAATGAAAAAGCATATTGAAAATTATAACGTTTTCAAAGAAACAATCTCTCAAAACAACGTTCTTGCAATGGCAGAACAGTTGGCGATGTATGAAACACGATTCCTTATCGGCTATATGGGAAGCAGGATGCAAAAGATGTATACAGACCTATGCGTTGATATAAGGCGTAAAAACGATATTAACCACACTTACAGCGACAGTTATGATTTAGTGCAAGAATGCGCACTATTCCTTTGTAATCATTACGGGAAGCGTTTAAACGACGTTTTGGCATACGATAAAAAGGGCAAGGCGATAACAGTCAAGATTGCGTGCATAAGAGCGATGTCTAAACTTATAACCCGCAAAACAAGCGACTATTTCCGCAGTGTTAGTTTGGAAGCCTTAACGCCCGTCAGCGAGCCGTATTGCGAGATTGAAGAAGACGTTGTCAAAGACTATAACGTCTATGATTCCATCGTAGAAAGCCTAAATCTGACGGAGAATATGCGAATTGCGCTCGAATGTAGGCAAAACGGATTGAGTTATCCCGAAATCGCCGCCATCCTTGACCGAGCGCAATCCACCGTGTTTGAATATTTTATAAAAATGCGACAACGATATTCAACTGTTTTATGTGCGTGTAATTAACTAATTATTGATATGAAAAACATTCTAGTGTGATGTGCCATTTTTACACGAAAAGATAGCACTCTCAAAAGAGTGCTAAATACGGAAAGGTTGTAACTATTAAAAGTGCTTGTTATCGTTGTGCCGACAATTATTTGCAAAAGCAATACACACGCTATATGGCAAACACAATAAGCCTTGACGAGTGAATTGCGAGTGAGTCTGAAACAATACTCGATGACGAGCAGAAAAACGATTATACAGCCGTTGACGGGCTTAACTTCCTTCCAAATCTAGCATCTTTAATACGAAATAGTCGAAGAAATCATATAACGAAATTTCTAATGCCTAGCAAATATCAAATAACGTTCTCGTTCGCGAATTCTTACTCTATTTCATTACATTATGAAACATATCGTAAAAAATATTGAAAAAGCTACCTATAATCGGAGATTATACGAATACTTTTACTCTGAAATACAATGCAAAGATATTTTAACTAAAGCGACGGCTGACAGCGACGAAAAGTCCTATTAACCAAGCCTTCATTGTTTTGTCCGGGAGGAGAGATAGCGCTGGTCAGTACTATTATTGTCTTATAATAGCTCGACCAAATGGCTTGCTACATATCAAGAAAATCAATATTACCGGGACTGTCGATATAACTAAACCAAGCATCAGCATAGCATAGTCGCTAAACCATATAGAACCAAGAGCGTTTAAAAATATGGTATTAGTTATAAGCTCCTTGCTCTGAATGATTACTACTGGAATTAAAACTGAATTCCAGGCATTAACAAATGCAATTATTGCCCCCGCTATCATCACATCTCTCATTGCAGGCAGAAAAACTCGAAAGTATGTTTTAATTTCACTTGCCCCATCTATTCGGCTTGCTTTAATTAATTCGGATGAAAAACTTTCAGAACTTTGCCCAAATAAGTATACCAAAAATGGCACGGAAAGAGATGCGAGAATCACTCCTGTGTATGTATTCAATAAATGCAACTCCCTATAATAAATAAAAAGTGGCACAAGCAACGTTGCCTCTGGAATAAGCATTGCTGCCATTGCGAGCATAATTTTATTGACAATGCTTTCCGCTCGCCCTGAGTGCGCAGCTTTCTTTTTGAAGGCAGGTTTTGC
>ULYB01013513.1_pt1 | contig 37373 bp, 41 predicted proteins | sample 1961761 | NCBI WGS metagenome assembly ULYB01 (sample SAMEA4835852, study PRJEB28245) | human gut metagenome | biome: gut microbiome; material: fecal sample | place: Denmark | collected 2008
CTTTCTTTTCTTTTATCCATTGATGGCTTGAAATAGCCTTTATTTTCCCATTCATTGTATAATTTTTCTTCGAATTCTTTTGGATTATATTTGTCCATTAATTTGTGATTGTTCATAGCTATATTCTCCTTTTTAATAAAATTTACAAAAAGCTGAAGGATTTTGCTCCCCCAGCTGCCTTTATTTAGAATAATAACACTGCTTCAGTTGCATCTTGAGGCTTTTGGTACCTCAACTCGCCTTGGAAATAGATTTCTTCAATTTCCGAGTCCACACCATATTCGTTAGGGTGTGCATAAATGATGCACTCAATAACAAAACCTTTGATAATCGGACCTTTAAACGTTAGTAATGTGCTTCCATCTTCGTTGTTGCAGTATCGGATGGAATAATTACAAGCCCCTTCACGACAATAACTATGAAACACTTCACTTTTCATGATAAATTTCCGGTCAGAATAATGCTCACAAATTTCAAATAAAAGGTTTCTGATGCTTTTATTGTCTGCTCTGTACGCATTAGAAACAGGTTTGTACATTGTCATATTCTACCTCCTTAATTATAAGTGAGATTCGGTCTATATGATGCCCTTTGCATCATCTGCTCGCTATTATATCACATATTTTTAGAAAAATCTATAATTTTACTATAATTTATTATATATAAATAGCGAAGGTCAAGGAAATTTATCCCGGACCTCCGCTTTGTCTTACATCATCTTAATAATTTTACGACATGGAACTTTATAAACCAGCTTATTATCTTCAAGCCTTTTAAGACTATACAGATAAACTTTTGCACCCATGCTTTGCCCAAATTCGGTATTAATACGAAGCTCTGCTTCATAACCCCGAATATTCAGCCGTTTCCAAGAAACTTTCAACGCACCAGGTTCACGCGAATCAGGAGACATCTGATAAACAGTTCTTGCACGTCCACCAAGCATAATCTCCAACTCTTTGAGAGTCTTTTCACTGAAAGTTAAAATAGAATACTGTTTTTGGGGTTCTGCCATGCTGAGGATAGTTTGAATCCGTTCTTCACAGATTTGGTCAAAAGTCTTGTTCTCGTTTTCCATATATAAGTCCTCCTTTATTATGATGACTTAACCTAAACTAACGCTTTCGCGTTTACAATCTTATATATTATAGCACAAATTAAAATGCTTGTCTATATAAATTAATAAAATCTTCTTTAGAAACTTCTCTTGGATTTCCTGGTTTGCAAGGATCTTGCATAGCTTTATTTGCTAATAATTCAAAATCTTCTTCTCTTGCTCCAACATCTCTTACTCTTTGAGTAATTCCTACTGATTTTGATAATTCAGATATCATCCATACAAATGTATTTATAACATCTTGATCATTTAAATGTGCTGCATCTGGTCTTCCAATTTCACATAAGATTTCTCTAAATCTTTGTGCTGTTGCTGGATCTTGTCCATTGAATCTCATTACTGTTGGTAATAATATTGCATTTGCAAGTCCATGTGGTGTGTCATAAACAGCTCCTAATTGATGTGCCATTGAATGTACAATTCCTAAACCTACATTTGAAAATCCCATTCCTGCTGTATATTGAGCTAATCCCATCATTTCAATTGCTTTTTCATCTTTTTCATTTACAGCAGCTGGTAAATATTTAAAGATTAATTTTATTGCTTGCATATGGAACATATCTGACATTGTGTTATGTGCTTTTGTGATATATCCTTCTATACCATGTGTTAATGCATCCATTCCTGTAGCTGCTGCAATTGATTTTGGCATTGATGCCATTAAATCAGAATCAACAATTGCTAAAATTGGAACATCATTTGGATCTACACATACCATTTTGATTTCTCTTTCTTCATCTGTTATTACATAATTTATTGTTACTTCAGCAGCTGTTCCAGATGTTGTAGGTAATGCTATTACTGGCATTCCTCTATTTACTGTGTTTGAAGCACCATTTAATGATACTATATCTGCTCTATCAGGGTTTGTCATAACTATAGATATTCCTTTTGCAGTATCTATACTAGATCCACCACCAACAGCAACAATAACATCAGCTCCAGCTCTTTTACAAGCTTCAACTCCATCTAATACATTTTTTATTGTTGGATTTGGTTTAACTTCTGAATAAACTTCATAGTCAATTCCTGCTTTATCTAACACTTCTGTAACTCTTGCTGAAACTCCACATTCAAATAATGCTTTGTCTGTTACAACTAATACCTTTTTGAATTTTCTTCTTGTTATTTCTCCAGGTAATTCTTCTCTTGCTCCTTTCCCAAAATATGATGTTTCGTTTAATACGAATCTTTCTGACATATTTTTTCACTCCTTCTTTTGAAATTTTATATATAAAAAAGTTATTAACTTTGTTTATATCACTTTAGTTTTCTGCATAGTTTGATGGAATTTCAAATGCTGAATCATTCACATCATTTTCTAATTTTACCTTTAGTAATTCTTGTTGATCACCATTTAATGTCTTTATATATACTAAATTATCTTTTGAGTCAAAGTAAAATCTTGTCTTTATATTTGATTCATCAACATTTAGCATACTTGATACCATAAACATACTACTTCCTTCATATTCTTCATAAGAATATTTCTTGCCTTTTACTTTTTCTGAACCTACATTATAATTGCGTTCTAAAATTTCTTTTATTCCGTCTGTTAATATTGTTTGTTCTACATTATTTTGTTCATATACATAATATTCTTGCCTATCATGTAAAATCAAATAAGTGTTATTATCTTTTACTAATGTCGTAGTATGGCTTTCTGCATTAGTTTCTGCATCTCTTGAATATTGGTTTATTACTGTCTTATCTCCTTTTTTAGCCATAATTATTTTATTTCCGCTATTCTTTTCCATTTCAAACAAATATGTTTGACTGTTATTTAATTTTTCATATATTTTTGATAATTTTTGACTATATTTTGTATTTGCATTTATTATTTTTCCAATACAAAAAGCAACTACAATTACGACTAATATTACTATAAATAAAGGTATTCTTTTGTTTACTTTCATATATCTCAACCTTTCTAATTCAAACTATTCTTTCGTTTGCTATTATATCAATAATATTTTTTATTTACAATATTTTTTCGACATTTTTTATTTCTTTTCAGGTTCAACATATTCTAATGTTCCAGGTATCATTTTATCTACAAAAACTACACCGTCTAAATGGTCTACTTCATGTGCAATTGCCTGTGCAAGTAAATCTTTTGCTTTAATTGTTATTTTCTTTCCGCTTCTATCTAATGCTTCAACTGTAACTTCTTTAGGTCTCATTAATTTAGCATATTGATTTGGAAAACTTAAACATCCTTCTTCAACCTCATGCTCACCTTTAGTTTTAGTTATTTGAGGATTTATAAGAACTTTCACACCATTATCATCATCAATATCGATTACAACAACTCTTTTTAAAACACCAACTTGTACTGCTGATAATCCAACACCATTATATTTATACATAGTTTCTATCATGTCATCTATTAATGTTTGGATTTTCTCATCAATTACTTCAACTTCTCTTGATTTTTTTTTCAATATTTCATCTTTTTCTAATCTTATATTTCTTATCGCCATTAAACTCTTCCTTTCTCACTATAACATACTATTAGGATTTACATCTATTGCAACTCTAGTATTCTTGTAATTTCTATCATAAATTATTTTTAAACAATCATTTATTACTTTATTTGCTTCTTCTGTTATATTGCCTTTTATGATAATTCTCCATCTGTATCTATTTTGAATTTTGTCTATAGGTGATGGCATTGGTTTTAATACATTAAACTCTTGTTCATCTAATCTATTTTTTAAATATTGATATGTTTTATTAGATACATCTATTATTTCGTTTTCTAGTAGACTATTAAACCCAATCAATATTATATCGCAAAATGGTGGATATTTCAACTGTTTTCTCAAGGCAATTTCTGTATTATAAAACATTTCATAATTTTGCTGTTTAGCACATAATATCGCAAAATTATCTGGATTATATGTTTGAATAATAACATTTCCAGGCAATTTTTCTCTACCTGCTCTACCAGCTACTTGAGTTAATATTTGAAATGTTCTTTCATTAGCTCTATAATCATCAATGTTTAAACTACTATCAGCTGCAATTACACCAACAAGAGTTACATTAGGAAAATGATGTCCTTTTACAACCATTTGTGTTCCTATTAAAATATCTATATTTTCATCTCTAAACTTTTTTAAAATCTCCTCATGAGAATTTTTCTTTGTAACTGTATCAATATCCATTCTGATTGTTGAAGCTGTTGGAAAAATCTTATTTATCTCTTGCTCTAGTTTTTGAGTTCCTGTACCAAAATATCTAATTTTAGTACTATGACATTCTGGACAAACAGTTACAACATTTTCTTCATATCCGCAATAATGACATTTTAATTTGTTTTCTGTTCTATGATAGGTCATACTTATATTACAATTTTTGCATTTAACTGTATATCCACAATCCCTACACATTATAAATGTAGAATATCCTCTCCTATTTAAAAACAAAATAGTTTGTCTTTTCTCTTTTAAGTTTTGTTCTATTGCATCATGTAATTTATAGCTTAACATTGACCTGTTTCCATTTGCAAGTTCCATTTTTAAGTCTACAATATCAACATGAGGTAAATTAGAATTATTAGCTCTTTTAGTTAGCTTTAATAGGGTTATTTTTCCTTTTTGAGTTTTATAAAATGTAGTTAAATCTGGAGTAGCACTTCCTAATACTAGTGGACATCCATTCTCTTTTGCAATCTTTTTTGCAATTTCTTTAGCATCATATTTAGGAACCGCTTCTGACTTATATGAACTATCATGCTCTTCATCAATAATTATTATCCCTATATTTTCTGTAGGTGCAAATATTGCAGATCTTGCTCCTATAATTATTCTAGCTTTTCCTTCTTTTATTTTATTCCATTCATCATATCTTTCACCTATAGATAATTTACTATGTAATACAGCTATTTCTTCTTTTTTAAATCTTGCAATAAATCTGTCTATCATTTGAGGAGTTAATGATATTTCTGGCACTAATACAATTGCTGTTTTATTTAGGTTAATTGCTTTTTCTATTAGTTGTAAGTATACCTCTGTTTTTCCTGAACCTGTTACTCCATAAAGTAAAAATTCTTCATAATTATTTTTTTCAATATTTTCTGAAATTTTATTATATGCAAAACTTTGTTCTTCAGTTAATTTTAAATTGGTTGTCTTCTCAATTTGCTTATTAGCTAATGGATTTCTTTCTAGTTTTTTTTCTACAATTTCTACATATCCATTTTTTTCTAAAGTTTTTACTATAGCTCTGCTTCCCCCAGTATATAGTTCAATATCTGATATAGTAACACCTTCATTATTCTTTAAAAATTGTAATATCTTCTTTTGCTTTTCTGATTTAATTTTACCCATCTCAATATCGAATTGTAGTTCTTCTGTGTTCTTTTTTAAATATACTACATTTATAATTTTCTCTTGAACAGTATTTTCTTTACTTTTAGTTCCAGGTGTTAACATCTGTTTTATACAATCTGAAACATTACAAAAGTATCTGTTAGCCATCCACTTAGCTAAATCTATTTGTTTTTCTGTAAGATTATAATTTATTTTAGAAATTTCTTTTACATCATATGCTGTTTCTTCTTTTATTCCTACTACATATCCTTCTGTTAATACTCCTGATTTTCCAAATGGTACTAGCACTGAACTTCCTATTATAACTAATTCTTCTAGGTCATTTGGTATTTTATAATCAAATGTTCGGTTTAGTTTTTTTGCTGAACGATTTATTACTACTTCTGCTATCATTATAATTTCCTCTCTTCGCATTTATTGTATCACATTTTTTCTAATATCAATATACTTTTTATAAAAAAACCTAACCATACATTTGTATAGTTAGGCCTTAGATTAAACTTCAATCCTCATTTGATTTACGATAAAACTCTCTCATAAAAGTTCTGTAATCTGCACTTGGTAAATTTTTAATATCCCGCTTATCACAAACTCTTTTGTGGCAAATAATCTTGCAGTTATCTTTTATTCTTAAAGCTGTAACCCTAAAATGAATAAAAGTGTAGTATCCTTCTTTCTTAGTAGCAACATAAATATCATCATTGATCTTCAATTTATGAATACCATGCTTATATTCTACACCGTCTGAAATTAAAAGAATGCTTTTATTAGAATTTTCTCCTACCCAAATTGTAAAATTTTTTCCATCAGTTTTAATAATCCGAAGTGTATTTTCATCCTTGTTAGTTATATCTGCATTAAATTTTTGAGTATAAAATTTAGTTTCTACACCATACATCCTAGCCTTTAATGCCATATCTTTATCTGCAGTATACAAAATTACATCTGCTTTATTTGCAGAACAGAATTTTATAATATTGTCATCCGGAAGTTCAAAAGGTTCATCGATAAGAACTACTTTTACATGCTTAGGATTTTTTGCTAATACCGACATTACATATTTAGCAGATTCTCCTCTATAATCAGAAATATTCTGCAAATTGTTTATTTCTCTAAGGGTAATACTAGTTATTAAAACTTTGTCATTTGTTTTACTAATTTGAGTAAACCATTTTGTAAAATCAAAATCTTCTGTTCCTGCAACAACCGAGGCATCAATAACATGTAATTTAGTTGGCGTATCATTTCCGTCTCTCAGAAACTTTAATAGTCCATTAAGAGGAATAATACACAACGAACTAATGATGCTTACAATTTCTTTTTCCATTATAGTACTCCTTTTTACTTAGTTGTTTTAATCAATTTCGGATATAATATTTAATCTCCTTTCTTATACTCAATACGAGTTTTTTTTTAATAAGTACCTGAAAATTATATCATAACCCAATTGTTTTGTAAACTATTGATTTTGAAGTTTATTTATGATCTTTCCTATCTCAAAAGTTCGATGATAACATCATTCTTGTTCTTTTTGATGTGGTTCCTATCAATGTTTCGAAATATTTCAAAATGTATAAAGTAAAAAGCAAAAAGCATAGCTTATAATTAAGCTATGCTTTTAATTTTTCTTCATCTTCTATTCTTTTTTCATTTTCTATGATTGTCATTATTATTTGAACTGTTTTTTCAAAATCATCATTTTTTAGTACATAATCATATAACTTTAATTTTGATTCTTCATAATCAAGCCTGCTTAAACGTAATTCGATATCTTGAGCATTATCTCCTCTTTCAAATAATCTTCTTTTTAGTTCTTCTTTTCCTACTTTTAGAAATATAGTAACAATTCTTGTATCTCTTCCTAAAAGCTTAATTAGGTTTTCTGTACCATTTACTTCTATATCTTTTACAATTATTTTACCTTGTTCAATTTTTTCATTTAATAGTTCTCTTGAAGTACCATAATAATTTCCATGATGTACATCATATTCATAAAAATCACCTTTTTTTATTTTTTCCTCAAAAGCTTCTTTTGTTATAAAATGATATTGAACACCTTCTTCTTCTATTGGTCTTCTCTCTCTTGATGTAAAAGATGGAAGGGTTACAACATCTTCCATTCTTTTTAGAAGTTCTTTTTTTATTGTATCTTTTCCTGCACCAGATACTCCTGATAATATAACTAACATAATTCTTCCTCAATTCTTATCTATTTTCTTCTTCTACATCTTCTGTAGCTTCATCTGGTTCGATTATTTCTACTTCTCCTTCAGCTATTTCATTTGCAGCAAGAGTTACTGGTGATTCTTCTTTAACCTTTGTTTTTACTTCAGCTCCACTTGCAATTTGTCTTGCTCTTTTTGATGTTGCTATAACTAATTCATATCTATTTTTTGCTTTTGTTAATAATTCTTGTACTGTTGGTTTTACCATCATTTTAACATTACCTCCATTTTTTATTTTTATTCTTCAGTTTGTGTTTGAGTAGGTGTTATATCTTTATCTACTCTACCAGCAACTGTTTCTGGCTGTACAGCTGACAATATAATATGTCCTGATTCCATAATTAAAACTGCTCTTGTACGTCTTCCATATGTAGCATCTACTGCTGTTTTAGCATCTTTGGCTTCTTGAACCATTCTTTTTATTGGTGCTGATTCTGGGCTAACTATTGCTACAATTTTATCTGCTGAAACTATGTTTCCAAATCCTATATTAACTAATTGCATTTTTTCCACCCTTTCTATTCAATATTTTGTATTTGTTCTCTTATGTCTTCCAATATCGTTTTTATATCTACTACAGTATTTGTTATTTCAAGATTATTGGCTTTTGAACCTATTGTATTAGTCTCTCTATTCATTTCTTGAATTAAGAAATCCATCTTTTTACCAATTGGCTCTTCTGAATTTATTAAATATCTTAATTGATATATATGACTTCTTAATCTAGTGACTTCTTCTTCAACAGAACATTTATCTGCATATATAACAACTTCTTGCATCAATCTTGATTTATCTAATTCTTCAGTTTTTAATAATTCTTTTACCCTTGCTTCTAATTTTACTACATATTCTTCGATAAGTCCAGTAGATAAGCTAAAAATCTCTTCATTTTTCTGTTCTATTCTAGCAATTTTGTCTAAAATGTCTTTTGAGATCTTTTCTCCTTCAACTTTTCTCATCTGAATTAATTTGTCTATTGCTTCATTTACTACTTGTAATAATTCTTCTTTTGTTTCGTTTTCATCTAGATTACTTTTTATTGTTAAGACATCTGGCAATTTTGTTATTTCAGTTACTTCTATATTGCTTGATAGATTTTCCGCTTCTGCTAATTTTCTCAAACTTTGTATATATATTTGGGCTAATTCTGTATTTATTTTAACATCATTACCATCTTGGCTGTAATTTTCAAAAGATATTTGTATATCAACTTTTCCTCTTTTAATTCTTGATACAACAAGTTTTCTAACATCTTCTTCTAAATAGCTTATAATACGTGGCATTTTTATATTTACATCTATATATTTATGATTTACTGTTTTTATTTCAACTTGATATTCTCTTGAATTAATTGATAAACTACTTTTTCCATAGCCTGTCATACTTTTAATCATTTTCTATTTCCTCGTTTTCATTTACATTTTTTCTTTTTGAGATTTTCTTTACAGGTTCATCTTTTACTATTTCTTTTATATCACTCATATTTTCTAATTCATCTTGATTTTGTTTTGTATATAATATTGCATTTTTCAATAATGTATATATTACAAATAAGTTTGCTCCAGCTAAAGTATAAACTTCTATACTACAATTTATTACTTTTGGCACATGCTTTGTTAATAGTGTAAATACTGCTATTACTGCTAGTTCTACTCCAGATAAAAATATGTATTCATTTGATTTCTTGTATGATATTTCCATTGCTATTATAGCTATTACGAGAAATATTAAACTTGATATGTCTGTATATCTGTATAAAATAGATGAATCTAATTTTGTATATTGTGTACTAAATATAACGAAATATATTATTACAACTAATGCTATTATTAAATTTATTAATACTCTTTTTAAAAACTCTTTTTTCATTTTTTCTCCTCTGTATATCAGAATTCACTAAACTCGTACATTATTACACTTAATATGTTTAATGCAACTGTTTCAGTTCTTAATATTATATTTCCTAGTGTTACTATTTTAGCTCCATTTTGTTGCAATTCTTCTACATCTTTTTCTTCTAATCCGCCTTCTGGGCCAATTACAACAGCTATCTTGATTTCTGATTTTGCTTTTAACATTTCTTTTATTGATTTTAATTCTTTTTTTAAAGAATTTGTCTTTTCATTTTCATAACATACAATTATTGCATCATATTCATCTTTTATATTTATTAAGTCTTTTATTGTATGTATATTTTTTACTTGTGGTATTGTGTTTCTCCCACTTTGTTTTGCTGCACTCTCAGCTATTTTCTGCCATCTTTCAATTTTCTTGTTTTCACTCTTGGAATCTAGCTTTACTACACATCTTTTCATTTCAACAGGAATAATTGCATTGGCTCCTAATTCTACTGATTTTTGAATTATTAGCTCCATCTTGTCCGCTTTTGGTAGACCTTGATATATGTCTACTTTTACTTTATCCTCATAATTTTGTAATTCTTCTATAATATTAGCTAGTATATTTTCATTTTCTATTTTTTCTATTTTACACATATATGATTTTCTAGTATCTTGATCACATATTTCTAGATTATCTCCAATCTGTTTTCTAATCACATTTTTTATATGTTTTACATCTTCACCTAATATTTCTATTGTCGTTCCTCTTATTTGCTCATTTTTTACAAAAAATCTTGGCATTTCTTTCTCCTTTAATGTATATATTATATTACTTTTTTTAATTTTTAGCAATATATTGTTAATTATTTTTTATTATTGTACCATCTACAAAAAATAGCCCCTTATCTTAACCATTGATAAGGGGCTAGAACTAATACATTCATGTACTAATGCATTAGTCGTGGTTGAAAATTTTTTCTACAATATAACAATTGTAAGAATCCGGAAAATCTTTTCCGAACTCCTTGATGATCTCTTCTGCTTGAATCTCATCAGCAAGCTCTTTTGCATGCTTGAGAGCTTCATCATCTTCTTTATGCACAGACGGAATATATTCCTTATTTTCATCATCATTACTGCTGCTCAGCCGTTTTTTAATCTCCTACAGAGCCTTAGCAACTTCCGGGCTTTTGGCATTGGCAACTGCCGTAAAAATTATGCCCGCAGTAAAGCAAGCAATAGGAGTTACAAGAGTAACAATACCAATACCAGCAAAAATATTTTTCATTTTCATAATTTACACTCCTTCAAGTTTGTATAAACTAGATGTACATCTCTAGCTTAAAGAGTATATATACAAAATACAATTCTATTATATCACTTGCAAATATTTATGTCAAGCTTATTTTAACCAATCTGGATTTGCTAAATACCAATCAATAGTCTTAACAATTCCATCTTCAAATTTTGTTTCAGGTTCCCAACCTAATTCTGTTTTAATTTTAGTTGGATCTATTGCATATCTGTAATCATGACCTTTTCTATCAGCAACATGTTCGATTAAATCTTCTGATTTTCCTAAACGTTTTAAAATAAGTTTAACAATCTCGATATTTCTTTTTTCATTGTGTCCACCTATATTATATCTTTCTCCAGCTCTACCATTGTGGAATACCATATCTATTGCTTTGCAATGGTCTTCAACATATAACCAATCTCTTATATTATTTCCTTCACCATATACAGGTAATTTCTCGTTATTTAGAGCTAATTTAATCATATGTGGTATTAACTTTTCATTGTGTTGATATGGTCCATAGTTATTTGAACAATTTGTTACAGTTACATTCATTTTATATGTTGTATGATATGCTAATGCAACTAAGTCTGAACTTGCTTTTGATGCTGAATATGGACTACTTGGTTGAATTGGAGATGTTTCTGTAAAATATCCTGTTTCTCCTAAAGCACCATATACTTCATCTGTTGAGATATGTACAAATTTGTTTTCTGAACCTTCTCCCCATGCTCTTCTTGCTGCTTCTAATAATGTATGTGTTCCTAATACATTTGTTTTTGTAAATACAAATGGTGTTTTTATACTATTGTCTACATGTGATTCTGCTGCAAAGTGAATTACTCCATTTATTTGATATTTTTCAAATACTTCTTGCATTTTTTCAAAATCACATATGTCTGCTTGTACAAATGTAATTTTGTCTTTTACTTTATCTAAATTTGCTAAATTTCCTGCATATGTTAATTTATCTACTACTATTACATTATAGTCAGGATGTTTATTTACAAAATATTCTGCAAAATTTGCTCCTATAAATCCTGCTGCTCCTGTTACCATTACATTTTTCATTTTTCATTTCTCCCTTATTTTAAATTTTTAAATAAATCTGTTTCTTTTAATTCTTTTAATGATGGCCATTTTGCATCTTTTTCAGATGTTAATAAATCTTCTGGTTTTAAATCTCCCATAGGCCATTCAATTCCTATATCTGGGTCATTAAATTTTAAACCACCTTCTGCTTCGTGATTATATACATCATCACATTTATACGCAAATTCAGCTTCATCTGATAATACTAAAAATCCATGTGCAAATCCCTTTGGAATCATAAACATTTTCTTGTTTTCTTCTGTTAAAACTACACCTTCCCATTTTCCATATGTTTTGCTTCCTGGACGTAAATCTACAGCAACATCAAATACTTCTCCTTTAATACATCTTACTAATTTTGCTTGTGTATTTTCTTTTTGGAAATGTAATCCTCTTAAAACACCTTTTTTAGATTTAGATTGATTATCTTGTACAAAGTCATAATCTAATCCAATTTCAGCAAAATCAGCTTTGCTGTATGTTTCCATGAAATATCCTCTGTTATCTCCAAATACTGTTGGTTCAACTATACATACTCCATCTATTGAGGTATCAATTCTTTTAAATTTTCCCATTTTTTTCATCCTTTCTATTCTTTCCCAAAAACATCTTCTGCTACATCTTTTAAATATTTTCCATAATCTGTTTTCATGTATTTTTGAGCTAATTTTAATAATTGTTCATTATTTATCCAGCCTTTGTCAAATGCAATTTCTTCTGGACAGCATATTTGTAATCCTTGTCTTTTTTGAATTGTTTGAACAAAGCTTGCTGTTTCAATTAATGCATCATGTGTACCTGTATCAAACCAGGTCATCCCTCTGCCTAATTTTTCTACTTTAAGTTGTCCACGTTTCATATATTCTTCATTTACTGTTGTTATTTCTAATTCTCCTCTTGCTGATGGTTTTACATTTTTGGCAATATCAATTACTTCATTTGTATAGAAGTACAATCCTGGTACTGCATAATTTGATTTTGGTTCAGCTGGTTTTTCTTCTATTGATACAGCTTTTCCGTCTTTATCTATTTCTACAACACCATATGCTCTAGGATCTTTAACATAATATCCAAATATTGTTGCTTCATTTTCTCTTTCATTTGCTTCTTTTAATTTTTCAGCAAGATGTTCTCCATAAAACATATTGTCTCCTAAAATCATAGCAACATTATCTTCTCCAATAAAGTCTTCTCCTATTATAAATGCTTCTGCTAGTCCATTTGGTTTTTCTTGGATTTTATATTCAAAATGCATTCCCCATTGGCTACCATCTCCTAGTAAATCTTTAAATGTTTCTGCATCTCTTGGAGTGGTAATTATTAGCACTTCTCTTATATCTGCTTGCATTAAAATTGATAATGGATAATATATCATTGGCTTGTCATATACTGGCATTATTTGTTTTGATATTGCAAGTGTTAATGGATATAATCTTGTTCCGCTTCCTCCTGCTAATATAATTCCTTTTCTATTTTTCATAATAATACTTCCTTTCTATTGCTCTAAATTTTTAGCTTCTTCTAAGTATCTCTTTAATCCATCTTTCCACTCAGGAACTTTTATTCCACATGCTTCAAGTTTTGCTTTTGACATTTGTGAATTAAATGGTCTTTTGGCTTGTGTTACTTTCATCATTTCTATATATTCTTCTGTTGTTACTGGATTTACTTTACATTCAATTCCTTGCTCAGCAAGTATTTCTTTTGTAAAGTCATACCATGTTGTATATCCTTCGTTTGTGGCATTATATATTCCATAAGGAATTTTCTTTTCTATTGCCTGATATATTATTTCTGTTAAATCTTTTGCATATGTTGGACTTCCATGTTGGTCTGCAACCACATTTATTTCATCTCTTGTTGAACCAAGTTTTGTCATTGTTTTTACAAAGTTGTTTCCTCCAACTCCATATAACCATGCTGTTCTAAATATGTAGTATTCATCCATGTTTGATGTAATTCCTTCTTCTCCATGTAATTTTGTTTTTCCATATACTGTTACTGGTGCTTTTGGATCCTCTTCTTTATAGTCTTTAGATAAATCTAAATCTCCTCCAAATACATAATCTGTTGATATATGTACTAATTTTGCTCCAGCTGATTTTGCTGCTTTTGCTAAATTTGTTGGTCCATCACCATTTATTTTGTCTGCTAATTCATAACATTCTTCTGCTTTATCTACAGCTGTAAATGCTGCACAATTTATTATATAGTCTGGTTTTAGATTCATTACATAATCCATTACTGCTTTTTCGTTTGTTATATCTAATTCTTTTACATCTGTCGCTATTACTTCATTTCCTTTCTCGAATTTTTCTCTTACTTCTTTTGCTAACATTCCGTTAGCTCCTGTTACTAATATTTTCATTTGGAACCTCCATTTTTATTGAGTTTTAATTTCGCATTTATAATATCACATATCAAAAAAAAGTACAAGTAAATATTTTAACTTAATCTTTTTTTTACATATATTTGCCTAATATTAAAGCGTTACTTAAAAAGTAACGCCCTATTATGTTTAAAATTATTTATTTAATCCTTTTCTTCCAGGGAATATTGCTATTTCTCCTAATTCATTTTCGATGTTTAATAACCTATTATATTTAGCAACTCTATCTGTTCTGCATGGTGCACCTGTTTTGATTTGTCCTGCATTTGTTGCAACTGCAACATCAGCAAGAGTTGTATCTTCTGTTTCACCACTTCTGTGTGATACAACAGCTGTATATCCATGTTTATTAGCTAATTCAATAGCATCTAATGTTTCTGTTAATGTTCCGATTTGGTTTAATTTGATTAAAATGCTGTTAGCAACACCTAAATCAAGACCTTTTTGTAATCTCTTCATATTTGTAACAAATAAATCATCACCAACTAATTGGATTTTGTTTCCTAATCTATCTGTTAACTTCTTCCAGTTTTCCCAATCTTCTTCTGCCAAACCATCTTCGATTGAAACAATTGGATATTTTTCTACTAATCCTGCTAAGAAATCAATCATTTCATCAGCTGTTTTTAATTCTTGTGTTTTCCAGAAATAGTAGCATCCTTCTTTTCCTATTTTTTTAGCTTCATCATACATTTCTGTTGAAGCAACATCTAATGCTAAGCATACTTCTTCTCCTGGTTTATATCCAGCTTTTTCAATAGCTTCTACAATTAGTTTTAATGCTTCTTCATCACTTGATAAGTTTGGTGCAAATCCACCTTCATCTCCAACTCCTGAAGCTAATCCTTTTTCTTTTAATACTTTCTTTAATGTGTGGTAAATTTCTGCACTCATACGTAGGCATTCTGTAAATGATTTTGCTCCAACTGGCATAATCATAAATTCTTGTGTGCTTACTGTATTGTCAGCATGTTTTCCACCATTTAATATATTCATCATTGGAACTGGCATTGTTTTTGCATTTGGGCCACCAATGTATTGGTATAATTCCATTCCTAATGATTGTGCTGCTGCTTTTGCAACTGCTAATGATACACCTAATGTAGCATTTGCTCCTAATTTTCCTTTATTGTCTGTTCCATCTAATTCGATTAATGTTTTATCAATTAATGGTTGATCATATACATTCATTCCTTCAAGTGCTGGAGCAATGATTTTATTTACATTTTCAACTGCTTTTAAAACACCTTTTCCCATATATCTTGATGGATCTCCATCTCTTAATTCAACAGCTTCAAATGCTCCTGTAGAAGCTCCTGATGGTACTAAAGCAACTCCTTCGCTTCCATCAAATGTTTCTACTGTAACTTGTACTGTTGGATTTCCTCTTGAATCTAATACTTCTAAAGCTTTTACACTTTCAATTTCTAAATAATTTTTCATAAAAATTCATTCCTTTCTTATTATATCATGTATATAGTATGAAACAATTATTATAAATGTAATCAATAAAGTAGATTATTTCATAGCTTCTTCAACTGCAACAGCTACTGCAACTGATGCACCAACCATTGGGTTGTTACCCATACCGATTAATCCCATCATTTCTACGTGAGCTGGTACTGAAGATGAACCTGCAAATTGTGCATCTGAATGCATTCTTCCCATAGTATCTGTCATACCATATGAAGCTGGTCCAGCAGCCATATTATCTGGATGAAGTGTTCTACCTGTTCCTCCACCTGAAGCAACTGAGAAGTATTTCTTTCCTGCTTCTAGTCTTTCTTTCTTATATGTTCCTGCAACTGGATGTTGGAATCTCGTTGGGTTTGTTGAGTTACCTGTAATAGATACATCAACATCTTCTAACCACATAATTGCTACACCTTCTCTAACATCATTTGCACCATAGCATTTTACTTGACTTCTTTCTCCATCTGAATATTTGATTTCTTCAACTACTTTTACTTTTCCTGTAAAGTAATCAAAATCTGTTTTTACATATGTAAATCCATTAATTCTTGAAATTACTTGTGCTGCATCTTTTCCTAAACCATTTAAGATTACTCTTAATGGTTCTTTTCTTACTTTATTTGCAGATTTTGCTATACCAATAGCTCCTTCTGCTGCTGCAAAACTTTCATGTCCTGCTAAAAATGCAAAGCATTTTGTGTCTTCTGATAATAGCATTGAAGCTAAGTTTCCATGTCCTAATCCTACTTTTCTGTCATCTGCAACAGAACCTGGAATACAAAATGCTTGTAATCCTTCTCCAATTGCTTTTGCTGCATCTGATGCTTTTGTACATCCTTTTTTTATTGCAATTGCAGCACCCAATGTATAAGCCCAAGCTGCATTTTCAAAACAAATTGGTTGTACTCCTTTTACTATTTCATAAGGATTAAATCCTTTATCTGTACAGATTTTTAATGCATCTTCAAAATCTTTTATTCCGTATTTTTCCATAACTGGTTTTATTTGATCAATTCTTCTTTCATAACTTTCAAATGTTACTGCCATTTTTTATTCCTCCTATTTCTATTCTTCTCTTGGATCAATTTTCTTTACAGCTTCGTCAAATCTTCCATATGTACCAGAAGCTTTTTCAATTGCTTCCATTGGATCAATTCCTTTTTTGATATTATCCATCATTTTTCCTAAATGAACATATTTGTAACCAATTATTTGGTCGTCTTTGTCTAATCCTAATTCTACTATGTATCCTTCTGTTAATTGTAAATATCTTGGTCCTTTTAATGAACTTGAGTAAATTGTTCCAACTTGTGATGTATGTCCTTTTCCTAAATCTTCAAGTCCAGCTCCTACTGGAAGTCCACCTTCTGAGAAAGCTGTTTGAGTTCTACCATATACTATTTGTAAGAATAATTCTCTCATAGCAGTATTTATAGCATCACAAACTAAATCTGTGTTTAATGCTTCTAATATTGTTTTTCCTGTTAAAATTTCTCCTGCCATTGCAGCTGAATGTGTCATTCCTGAACATCCTATTGTTTCAATTAATGCTTCTTGAATTATTCCATCCTTTACATTTAATGTTAATTTACAAGCTCCTTGTTGTGGTGCACACCATCCAATACCATGTGTTAATCCTGATATATCTTTTATATCTTTTGCTTTTACCCATTTTCCTTCTTCTGGAATTGGTGCTGGTCCATGGTCTACTCCTTTTGCAACACGGCACATATTTTCTAATTCTTTTGAATAAATCATTTTTATTGCTCCTTTCATTTATTACATAATATTTGGTTTTTTATTTTACTTTTTTCTTGTTTTGTCGCAAGATATTCAACCTTTTGAGTTTCTTTAAAATCTGTTGTTTCATATGTTATTATATTTGTTTGTCTTTTTTGATAAATGCCTGAATCATACTCTTCATCTTTTTTTCTGCTTGGTCTTCTATTGGCTATATATTGTTCTATTGCATTTTTCTCTTTTCTGCTATGTGGTTCTATATGTAAATACTTATTTCTCCAAAATATGTGGTGATCATAATATTCATCTTGACCACCTAATAAATTATCATAATTGTATTCCACTTTGAACCTGTTGTTTTTTATTGATATTGTTATATTAGACCATATTTTTTGGCCAGTTTTAGCAAATTCATCTCTTAAGAGCTTTAATTCGTCATATAACAAATCCACTAGCTTCATGTACTCTTCTTCTTCAATATCATATTTAAACGGAACTTCATATACATTTATAAATTTTCTTTTTAAAATTCCTTTTGGCAAAAAGTAAAAATACATTTCACCTGTTTGAACTTTTCCAAGTCTATCAATAATTGATGCATAAAGGTATAATTCATCCCATCTTCCAGGGACAGCATAGAATATTTTTTTCTGTATTTCTTCATATATTTCTTTTATCTTTTTAGTATTATTTAACAACTCTTTTCACCCTTTATTTTACAAGAATACTTTCTCCTGTCATTTCTGCTGGTTTTTCAATTCCTAATAATTCTAACATTGTTGGTGCTAAATCTGCAAGTTTTCCTTCTTTTATTTTTAAGTTTTCATTTTCTGTAACTAGTATAAGTGGTACAGGGTTTGTGGTATGAGCAGTATGTGGTTCTCCAGTTTTATAATCAATCATTTGCTCACAGTTTCCATGATCAGCTGTTATTAACATTGTTCCATGATGTGCAAGTATTGCATCTACTACTTTTCCTACACATTCATCTATTGTTTCTACTGCTTTTATTGCTGCTGGTAAACTTCCTGTATGTCCAACCATATCAGGATTAGCATAATTTAATATAATTGTATCATATTTATTTGCATTTATTGCATCTATTACTTTTTCAGTAACTTCGCATGCACTCATCTCTGGTTGCATATCATATGTTGCAACTTTTGGTGATGGTACTAATATCCTATCTTCACCAGGATATTGTTTTTCTTCTCCCCCGTTAAAGAAAAATGTAACATGAGCATATTTTTCTGTTTCTGCTATACGAAGTTGTGTTAATCCATTCTTTCCGACAATTTCTCCAAATGTATTTACTAATGGTTCTTTCTTAAATGCAATTTTTACATTTGGCATTGTTTCATCATAATTTGTGAAACATACAAAATAAGTATCCATTTTTTTAGTTTCAAATTCATTAAAATCTTTGTCAACTATTGCTCTTGTTATTTCTCTAGCTCTATCAGGCCTAAAGTTAAAAAATATTACTGAATCATGTTCTTGTATTGTTGCAATAGGTGTATCTCCATTACATATTACTGTTGGTTCAACAAATTCATCAAATACTTCTTTTTGATAAGAATCTTCTATTGCAATTGTTGCTGATGTGGCTTTATTACCTTCACCATTTACAAGTGCATCATAACATTTTTTAACTCTATCCCATCTTTTATCTCTATCCATTGCATAATATCTTCCTGATAAACTTGCGATTTTTCCAACACCTTTTTCTCTCATTTTTTCTTCTAATTGAGTAATATATCCTTCTGCTGATGCTGGTGGTGTGTCTCTACCATCTAAGAAGCAATGTACATATACATTTTCAAAATCTCTTCTTTTTGCCATTTCAAGTAATCCATATAAATGGCGATTATGACTATGAACGCCTCCATCTGATAAAAGACCTAATATATGCAATTTTGAATTATATTTCTTGCAATTTTCAATTGCTTCTATAAACTCTGGGATTGCAAAGAAATCACCATCTTCTATAGATTTTGTAATTTTAGTTAACTCTTGATATACAATTCTTCCTGCTCCTATGTTAGTATGGCCTACTTCTGAATTACCCATTTGACCATCTGGTAATCCTACTTTTAAACCACTTGTATATATTTTTGTCGTTTGATACTTTTTCATAAGTTTATCTATATTAGGTGTATTGGCTAACTTAACTGCATTTCCATCTGTCTTTTCGTTAATTCCAAAACCATCTAATATCATTAGCATTACTGGCTTTTTTTCCATTTTCAACATTCCTTTCTGTTAATTTGAAGGTGTTAATTTGGGGTCGGTCCTTTTTTTAGCATTCATAATTTACTATTTTTGCAAATTCGTCTGCCTTTAAACTAGCTCCTCCTACAAGTCCTCCATCTATATCTGACATTTCAAATAATTCTTTGGCATTTGCTGATTTTACGCTTCCGCCGTACTGTATTATAACTCCATTTGCCTCGTTTTGTCCATACATTTCGGCTATTTTTTTTCTAATTTGCATAATTGTTGAATTTGCATCTTCTTTTGTTGCTGTTTTTCCAGTTCCGATTGCCCATATTGGCTCATATGCTACTATTATCTTTTCTAATTCAGATGCAGGTATTCCTTCAAATGCTTTTTCTACTTGACTTGTAACAATTTGCTCTGTTTGACCGTTTTCTCTTTGTTCTAATGTTTCTCCAACACATACTATTGGTTTTAATCCATGTGCTAATGCAGATTTTATCTTTTTATTTACTGTTTCATCTGTTTCAGCAAAATATTGTCTTCTCTCAGAATGCCCTATTATAACATATTCTACACCTATTGATTTTAGCATTGGTGCAGAAACTTCTCCTGTATATGCACCTTTTTCTTCCCAATGCATGTTTTGTGCACCTATTTTTATGTTTGTTCCTTGTACATGTAATAATGCATAAAATAAATCTGTATATGGAACACATAATATTACTTCATTTTTTGTGTCTTTAACAAGGGGTGCAAGCTCTTGTATAAAATTTATTGCTTCATTTGGAAGCATATTCATTTTCCAGTTTCCTGCTATTACCTTTCTTCTCATTATTGTATTAGCCTCCTTTTTATAACTTCTAACAAATTATTCTTTGCAACTTCTGTATAATCATTTATAAATACATAATTAAATTGTTTTCTCAAATTTTCATTTGTAGTATATTCTTCTATATGTTCATCTATTTCTTGTAATCGTTTCTTTTCAATTTCTATCGGTAGATTTCTGTTTCTTAGTTCCTGTTTTGCTCTTTCAATATCTTTTGGAATCATATAAATAGAAAATACATCTTTAGCATATTTTTTAAAATCATATATTGTATTATAGTGTACTTCTGTAACTTGATTTTTATCAGATTCAAGCTCATTTTTCATATATGCATATTGTGCTCCCAAAAACTCAAAATCTACTACTATTTTATTTTCTTTTTTCAGTTTTTCAAATTCTTCTTCGTTTACAAATCTCTTATCTATTCCATCTATTTCGCCTTTTCTTTTAGCTCTAGTGGTTACTATAACTAAATTCTCGAAGCCTAATTCTTCTGAAATTACATTCTTAAAAAAAGATTTTCCTGTTCCTGTTACGCCTGATAATGTTACTATCATCTTTCTACCTTTCTTGAATCTTTATTATTATAAATATTTCTAACTTTTTCGAATACTTCTTCATAATCATAGTTTTTAGGAAATTTAGTTCTTCCACTTTTTATTAATTCAAACGTTTCTTCTAATGGTAGCCAAACAATCTTGTCAATCTCTTCTTTTTGAATTATTACATAAGATGAATTTCTTTTTAAGCAATATGCCGTAATTAAAAAATGTAATTTTTTTTCACCACTTTCTAATTCGAAGGGTAAGCCATCTTTTGTTATTTTTATTACATTCATAGCTTCCTCTGTTTTGATTCCTAACTCTTCTCCAAGTTCTCTTATCATTGCTTGAGTTTGAGTTTCATCTCCATCAACATGGCCTGAACATAAATCTAATTTTCCAGGAGTAAGGCCCTTATTTACTCTTTTTTCAATAAGGACTTCTCCCTTCTCATTTATCACAAAACATGTAACACCTTTAAGCCATTCATCTTCTGATATATTTAATTCTTGTCTTTTATCTATTTTTCTTGTTAACTCTCCATCTTTGTTATAAACATTATATAGCATTTTTTATACATCCTTTTATTTATCTTGTAAACATTCTATTCCAGGTAATTTCTTTCCTTCTAAGAATTCTAGTGAAGCTCCTCCACCAGTTGAAATATGTGTCATTTTATCAGCTAATCCAGCTTTTTCAACTGCAGCTGCAGAATCTCCACCACCAATTATTGTTGTTGCATCTAATTCTGCTAAAGCATGAGCAATAGCATTTGTTCCAATTGCAAATTGGTCAAATTCGAATAAACCTAAAGGTCCATTCCATACAACTGTTTTTGCTGATTTTAATTCATCTTTAAACATTTCAATTGTTTTTTCTCCAATGTCAAATCCTTCCCATCCTTCTGGAATTTCTGTCCAAGCTACTGTTTTACTTTCTGTATCTGGTTTGAATTCTTTTCCAATCTTTGTATCAACTGGTAATAAGAATTTTACACCTTTTTCTTTAGCTTTATTCATTAAGCTTAATGCTAAATCACATTTGTCTGGTTCACACAAAGAATTTCCAACTTCATATCCTTGTGCTTTGAAGAATGTATAGGCCATTCCTCCGCCAATCATTAATGTATCAACTTTTTCTAATAAACTATCAATAACTCCTATTTTATCAGAAACTTTTGCACCACCTAATATTGCAACAAATGGTCTTTCTGGATTATTTAAAGCATCACCTAAGAATTTTAATTCTTTTTCAATTAAGAATCCTGAAACTGATGGTAAATAATGAGAAATTCCTTCTGTTGAAGCATGTGCTCTATGTGCTGTTCCAAATGCATCATTAACAAATACTTCTGCCATACTTGCTAATTCTTTTGCAAATTCTGGATCATTATCTGTTTCTTCTCTATGAAATCTAACATTTTCAAGCAACATTACTTGACCTTCTTGTAGATTTGCAGCCAATGTTTTTGCACTTTCTCCAATAACATCTTTAGCCATTAAAACTTCTTGACCTAGTAGTCTTGATAATTCTTTAGCTACTGGAGCTAGAGAAAATTCAGGCTTAAATTCTCCCTTTGGTCTTCCTAAATGTGAAGCTAAAATTATTTTACAATTTTGTTCAATTAAATATTTAATAGTTGGTAATGCTGCAACTATTCTTCTGTTATCTGTAATATTTTGATTTTCATCCATTGGAACATTAAAATCACATCTTACAAATACTTTTTTTCCTCTTAAATCTATATCTTTTACTGTTTTTTTACTCATTTTTATACTTCCTCTCTGTTAATTTGGGGTCGGTCCTTTTTTGAGCATTGCGAAAAAAAGGACCGACCCTATTTTCACAACTATTAAAAGGCTAGAGGTCAGACATTATCTTCTCTAAACCCCTAACCTAATTTATATTTATTTATGGTCAACTGAAGCCATGTAGCATGCTAAATCTACTAATTTGTTTGAATATCCCCATTCGTTGTCATACCAAGCTACTAATTTAACAAATGTATCTGTTAACATGATTCCTGCTGCTGCATCAAATATTGATGTATGTTTATCACTGATGAAATCAGATGATACTACAGCTTCGTCTGTATATTCCATTATTCCTTTTAATTCATTCTCTGTTGCTCTTTTTACAGCTGCACAGATTTCTTCATATGTTGTTGGTCTTTCTAGATTACATGTTAAATCTACAACTGAAACATCAACTGTTGGAACTCTGAATGCCATACCTGTTAATTTTCCATTTAATGCTGGTATAACTTTTCCAACTGCTTTTGCAGCTCCTGTTGATGATGGAATGATGTTAGCAGATGCTGCACGGCCACCTCTCCAATCTTTTTTAGAAGCTCCATCAACTGTTTTTTGTGTTGCTGTTGTTGAGTGAACTGTTGTCATAAGACCTTCTTTAATTCCGAAATTATCATTTATAACTTTTGCAAGTGGTGCTAAACAGTTTGTTGTGCATGATGCATTTGATACAATGTTCATATCTGGTGTATATGTTGTGTTATTAACACCCATTACAAACATTGGTGCATCTTTTGATGGTGCACTTATTACAACTTTTTTAGCTCCTGCATCTAAGTGTGCTTGTGCTTTTTCCATTGTTGTGAATACTCCAGAGCATTCTAGAACATATTCTACTCCTAATTCTCCCCAAGGAATATTCTTTGGGTCCATTTCATTATATACTTTTATTGTTCTTCCGTTTACTACTAAATTTCCGTCTTTTTCTTCTACTGTTCCTTCAAATCTTCCATGTACAGTATCAAATTTTGTCATATATGCCATGTAGTCTGCTGCTACAAATGGGTCATTTACTGCTACGACTTCTACCTCCTCTTTTCCTAAAGCTGCTTGGAATGCTAATTTTCCAATTCTTCCGAATCCGTTAATTCCTACTTTTACTGACATAAAATTTTCCTCCTTTATTAGAGTTTTCTCAACTCTAAATTCTATTATTTACCTCATTAGGCAAGTTTATTCTATAACAAATTCAAATACTTTGCAATAGATATTACAAATATTTTTTCAAAGTTTCTACACTATCTTCTTGCATAACCACAAAGTCGTTTAATATTTGTCTAACTTCATTATCAATACTAGGATTATTGTTTAATAATCTTCTTCCTTCAATAATTCCCATATTAGTTCCTTGCATCAATAATTCAGATATTTTTGAATTACTTTGGTCATTCATAGTTTTCATGTTTACTCCATACCATGTCATCATTTTATTCATCATATTTGTTTCTTGAGGATCTTTTGTCATTGTGTATTGTGAATATATGTTATCAACTCTGTTAGCAATTTCTTTATATTTGCCATATTCAACATCCAAAACTTTTTTAAATCTGTCATCTCCTACTTTACTTGATACAAAATGAATTGCATCCATTCCCATTGTTGTTCCTTTGTTGACCTCATCTAAAACTTTCACATTAATATCTTCCATACTACTACCTCCTTTGGATATTTTTCTCAAAATTATTAATTTTATACATTTATTTATGGTCATGCACTTTTATTTTTCTCAAACATATAATTCTACTATGAGTAAAATTTATAAGAGTTTTTATACTCGATTGGGGGTTTTATGTTTTCGGAACTTTGCCTAAGTGGTTTCTTACAGTTTTTGCAGACTGCAATTTTTACAGTAGGATATATTTCTGGTACACAACTTTTTCCTGAACCTTTACGTTCAGACGAAGAGCAATTGTATCTTGAAAGGTTAAGCGCAGGCGATGAAGAAGCACGTAATATACTGATAGAAAAAAATCTAAGGCTAGTTGCTCATGTTTGTAAAAAATATAGCAATTCTAACGTAGACCAAGATGATTTGATTTCAATCGGAACTATAGGACTAATAAAGGGAATTAATAGCTTTAAACCTGAAAAAGGTGCTCGTCTTTCTACATATGTTTCTAGATGCATTGATAATGAAATTTTGATGTATTTTAGAGCTACTAAAAAATTAAATAATGAAGTTTACCTAAATGAACCTATCGGAAAAGATAAAGATGATAATGTTGTTACTCTTCAAGAAGTTCTTGAAAATGATGAACGAAGCGTTGAGGAGTCTGTGGATTTAAAAATGAAAGTGAAATTATTATATGAGAAAATGAAAAGTCTTTTGAAAGATAGAGAACGTACTATTCTTGAATTGCGTTTTGGTCTAGATGGTCATAAGCCTAAAACTCAAATTGAAATTGCTGAACAAATGGGCATTTCTCGTTCTTATGTTTCTCGTATTGAGACTAAGGCTATTAATAAGCTGGCTAAAGAGATTAAGGAATAAAAATAATAGACGGTCACACTTTACTTATAAAGTACAGAAAATGAACAAATGTATTGTTTTTACAAAAAAAATGCAGTATTATTTATAAAAACATTATTATATTAGAAGGTTTTAAATTTGAATATATACTCTTAATGTTGCACATTTTAAATGTGGTTTGTTCGTTTATAAACGCAATAAAATTCCCTCCATAAAGAGGGACTTTTATTTTCTATTTTTTCAACCTCAATGCATTAAGAACAACAGTTAAGCTACTAATAGTCATAGCAAAAGCAGCAATCATCGGATTCATAACAAGTCCAAGTGGTTCTAAAATCCCACAAGCAATTGGAATCATACAAATATTATAAAAAAATGCCCAAAACAAATTCTGTTTAATATTTTTAATAGTCTTTTCACTAATAGAAATTAGATCTTCTATTTTCTCTAGGTTATCATTCATTAGAACTACATTACTACTATCCATTGCAATATCTGTACCACTAGAAACTGAAACACCTATATCTGCAGTAACAAGACTTACGCTGTCATTTATTCCATCTCCACACATCATAACAAGTCCTTTTTCTTTGAACTTCTTAATTTCTTCTGCCTTTTGTTTTGGTAGCACATTTGCAATTACTTCATCTACTCCAATTTGATTTGCAATCGCCTTTGCTGTTTTTTCATTATCACCTGTTAGCATTACAACTTTGATATTTCTCTTTTTTAATTTTTGAACTATATCTTTACTTTCAGCTTTTAATACATCTTTTACTCCAATTAATGCAATTAGCTTTTGACCTTCTGTAACAAATAAAATACTGTTTCCATCAGAAACTAAATTTAGTTCATCTTGTTCTTGTGAAATTGTAATATTATTTTCTAGCATTAACTTTTTATTTCCTATTAGATATTTATTTTGGTTTATATTTGCACTAACACCATAACCAGGTATAGATTTAAATTCTTCTACATCCTCTAATTCTATCTTTTGATTTTTTGCTTCATTTACAATTGCTCTAGCTATTGGATGTTCAGACTTATTCTCTATACTTGCAACTATTCTGATAATTTCATTTTCTTTTAAATTACTATAATTATATATTTTAGAAATTGTCAATTCTCCTTTTGTTAGAGTTCCTGTTTTATCAAAACAAATTGTTTTGATTTTGTGTGCATTTTCTAAGGCTTCACTTGTTTTTATCAATATTCCTTTTTTACTTGCATTACCTGATGCTATTACTATTGCAAGAGGTGTAGCTAATCCAAGACTACATGGACATGCTACTACTAATATTGTTACAAATATGTTTATTGCAGTTGCTATGTTCTTAGTAATCATAAACCATATAGCAAATGCTATTATTGCTATTATAATAATTGTTGGAACAAAATATCCGCTTATTGTGTCTGCAACTTTTACTATTGGAGCTTTCGTATTTGTTGCTTCTACAACTAATCTAATAATCTCAGATACGGTTGATTCTTTACCTATCTTTTCTGCCTTATATTTTATAGTTCCTTCATAATTTATACTTCCTGCAATTACCTTTGAGCCCTTTTCTCTTTTTACTGGAACACTTTCTCCTGTTATAAATGATTCATTTATATGAGTAGTTCCTCCTACTACTTCACCATCTACCGCAATTTTTTCTCCTGGCTTACAAATAACAATATCTCCTTTTTGAATTTCATCAAGTGTTACTGTTTCTTCTTTTCCGTCTCTTATTATAATTGCATGATTTGGAGTTATACTCATTAATTGCTGTAGTGCTTCTTTTGTTTTATCTTTATTTTTGCTTTCAACATATTTGCCTATTTTTATGAAAAATATTACTATTGCTGCTGATTCATAATATAAACTTTCTACATATATTGTTTTTCCTTTAAGAATCATTACTGTACCATATATGCTATATATGAAACTTGCCATAACTCCTATCGTTACTAATGTATCCATATTAGGCGTTTTATGAACAAGATTTTTGTATCCGTTTTTTAATATGTCTATTCCCATCAATAAGACTATTATTGTTAATATCAATAATGATATTGCGTAATTTATAGGATGTGCCATCATATCTAAAAATGGTATTACTGGCAATCCTACCATGTGTGACATTGAAATATATAATATTAATATTGAAATAACTGAAATTCCTATTAATTTATATTTTTCATTTGACTTTTTTTTCTCTTCTTTTTCTAGATTGTCTATTCCTGCACTTGAAAAGCCTGCTTTGTCTACAAATTTTTCTACTTGCTCTAATGTTAATTTGGTGTCGTCATATTCAATACTTGCATTATTCATAATTAGATTGACAGAAGCGGCTATTATTCCATCTTGTTTGTTTAAGTATTTTTCTAATCCTGATGAACATGCACTACATGTCATTCCTTCAATTTTTAATAACACTTTTTTCATATGTTATTCTCCTTTAAAACCTGCATCTTGTATAGCTTCTTTTATCTTGTCAATATTTGTTTGACTTTCATTATATGTTATTGTTGCTTCTTTTTGTTCAAAATTAACTTCTGCCTTTTCTATTCCATCTGTATTGTTTAATACCTTTTCTAATCTATTTGAGCATCCTGTACAATGCATTCCTTCTATTTTTAATTTAATTTCTTTCATTTAAAATTCCTCCTACCTTAATCTTTTTATTAATTCCATAACTTCTTTTATTGTTTCCATATTTCCTGCTTTTATTTCACGCGACATGCATGTTCTCATATGGTTTTCTAAAATTGAATTTTCTACGCTTTCTAATGCTTTGTTTATTGCAGACATTTGGATTAATACATCACCACAATATCTGTCATCTTCTATCATTTGTTTTATTCCTCTTACTTGCCCTTCTACTATGTTTAGCCTTTTTATTAAGTTCTTTTTTTCTTCATCAGAACGCTGTGTTGTTTTTTCTGTTCCTTTGCATTTTTCACATTCCATTTTTTCACCTCCACTTTTGTTATTTTATACCCCTTAGGGGTATTTGTCAAGTAATAAAATTAATTTTATATTACTATTGCAAAATAGATGAAATTATAGTAAAATATTTTTGCCTGAATGCTCAAAAGGCTGAAAGGAGGTGTTCTATTCGTGAAAGACTTCATGGAACTGCTAAAACTTATTATGATTTACTACATAGTAAAACATTTAAGTAAATAGCAACAAAAAGACTAGGAAAGCTTTGGTCGGCTCCTAGTCTTTTTTGTGCTCTGTATCGCTAATTGACTTCATAGCAATTGCTATATTTATACTAACACATTTATTATAAAAAGTCAAATATTTTTTACTCTTCTTCAGGAAAACGACACGAAAAATTTTTGATGGTTCCTAGTCCTTGATATTAACTTTTTGGATCTAAAATTGTTTATATATATCCATATGCTCTAGTATTTCATATTTATCTCATGTTACAATATGACTAATAAAATTACTGTTATTAAAATTATAGCTAATATATTGTATAATTCGACCAAAAAACAAAAAAGCAAAAAAAGTTAAAAAAAGTAAAAAAAAGCAAAAAAATATATATGTATCTTTTATTAATTTATGTTATAATCCAGTTAAAAGGAGGAAGTTAATTATGTTCTATATATTTATAAATATAGCATTAGTTATATTATCTATATTTCTAGTATTTTGTGGATTATTGGGAAAGAAGTTTAAAGATAGCTTTATTAATAAAATATTTAATAAATTATATTCCTTTGTTAGTCAACACTATAAAACAACAATCTTCATTCTATTTTCATTAACTATATTTACATCTACTTTTAAACTTGGTAAAGTTCCCTATGGGTTACACGTAGATGAGGCAGGAATGGCTTATGATGCACTATCTCTGTCCCAATATGGTGTTGATAGGTATTTAAACAGATTTCCTGCTTATTTAATTAATTATGGTGGAGGCCAAAGTGCCATGTATGCTTATCTTTCTGCTATTTTAATTAAAATATTCGGATATAGCATAAATATTATTAGAACTCCAGCAGTAATTCTTAGATTATTGATTTTTATTAGTGGACTATTCATCATGAAAAATGAAAATAATAAACTTAAAACTTTTTCATTTTTATTTTTATTAACTATATCACCCTATTTCATTATGCAATCCAGATGGGGATTAGATTGTAATTTAATGGTAGGTTTTCTAACTATATCCGTTTGTCTTTTAATTCAAGCAATTACAAAAAATAATATAAAATTATTATTTATTAGCGGACTTTTGTTTGGCCTAACTTTATACACTTATGCTTTATCATATATAATTGTGCCTATTTTACTTTTTTTTACTTGCGTCTACCTATTATATATAAAAAAAACAAATATAAAAGAACTCATCATTCTTGGAACTCCAATATTTTTATTAGCACTTCCTCTTATATTAATGATTCTTGTAAATAATGGCTTTATAGATGAGATGGAAGGCTTAATAACTATCCCTTTATTGAAAGATTATAGAGGAGCCGAAATTTCTTTGAAAAATATATTCAATAATTTATACATATTGCGGTTCTATTTTTAGTTTTGATAATCCTGCTATATTTGGAAATATATTGATTTACAATTCTATCCCTTATTTTGGCACTATATATTACTTTACGATACCATTCTTTATTGTTGGATTTATTAACTGCTTAAAAAATTTTTATAATTCCTTAAAGGAAAAAAAATTTAATATTGAAAATATATTTATTTTTTGGTTTTTCTGTGTAATAATATGTCAATTAATAATATCTCAACCTAATATAAATAAAGCAAATAGTATATTTGTACCAATAATATATTTTTCAGCATCTGGAATTGTTAATGTTTCTAAGAAGCTTAAGAATATAATAATACCTATAACTCTACTGCTTTTACTTAATTTCGGACTATTTTTTAATTATTATTTTTATCATTATAACGATGATACAATGGACCAATATTTCTTTGCTACTTATTATCTAGACGCCTTAGAATATAGTCAGAATTTAGGTAAAACTAATATTTATATTGAAAATGATTTAACTGCTCAAGAATATATCTATATATTATTAAATAACTTCGTTTCTCCTTATGAATACGATGAAAAAAACATTGAAACATACCACAATTCTATAGATACCTTGTATACTATTGGTATACCTGATCAAATTTCTTTAGATGCTACATATATAATTGGAAATGATACAGAATTATTCGAGAAGTTTAAATCTTTAAAATTTAATTACACAAGCTTTCGGTAAAATAACAGTATTTTATCACCAAAGGTAAGTTATAATTAACTATGAAGTAAAATAAAAATTTTCGTAAATGGATGTTGAATATGTTTAAATACATATCCCTTTACTATTTATACGAAAGGAGATAAAAAATTGGAAGAATTAATAAAGCGTTCCTTAAAAGGTGATCAAGATGCTCACACGGAACTAATTAAAAGTATACAAGTTGAAATGTATAAAATCGCAAACTCACAGTTAAATAATATTGAGGATGTAAATGATGCTATACAAGAAACAATTATACATTCATATAATAAATTACATACACTAAAAAACCATGATTTTTTTAAAACATGGATTATAAGAATCTTAATAAATGAATGTCATAACATTCATCGCAAAAGAAAAAAGCAATTAGGACTTTTTAATAAAATTTCAAATTCAGTAGACATTGTTTCATCTTCAGAAAAGGAAATACAAAATAAAGAAAATGATATAGACTTTGATTTATTAATAAAGAGTCTAAATTATGATGAACGACTTATTCTCACTCTTTATTATAAAAATAAATATACACTCACAGAAATATCGAATATTTTAGATATTAAAGTTAATACTGTAAAGAGTAAGATTTTAAGAGCAAAGCAAAAATTACAACAATTATACAGTAAAGGAGGGATAAATAATGGAACAAAAAAATAAATTTGATACATTCGATAAGCCTGATGATTTTGATAAAATGTTATTTGATTACTACGACAATAAGAATGAAGAAGTTCCTCTATCAACTCAAAACACTATTGAAAATGCATTTAAAGATAAACACAAAGAGAAATCTACTACAATTATATTATTAAAAAGAGTTGCAATATTTATCCTTTGTATCGGAATCGTTACAGCAACAACTGTTTATGCAAAAGATATAATTAATTTTATAACGAATATTTTTATAAATAGTACTCCAGGTATTGATAAAGCTGTTGATAATGGATATGTTCAAAATGTTGATATGGATTTTATAACCTACAATAATATTGGAGTAAAAGTTGATTATGTGCTAATGGATAATAATAATCTAGACATTTCTTTTGTATATAAATATTACGATGATAATATAGAAATTGATAATATTTCATTTAATACATTATCTATAAAAGATGAAAATAATAACATGCTATTCTGGCTTTCAGAAAATGCAATACCTAATAATGATGGTATTGTGCTATTAGACACTAATGCAAAGTTTAATAACATAGAAAAGAATATTGAAAATAAAACAATACGATCATCATTGCTTCTAACTTCAGAGAATTTTCCAAACTCTCAAATACTTACTATATCAATCTCTAGTATTGCTATAAAAATTAACAATCAATCTACTTATGTAGATGGAAATTGGAATTTTTCAATAAACTTAGATAATAAATTCGTAACCAGAAATAGCTCTGAATATCATTCAAATAGTACCAGTCCTTATGTTGATTCTGTGAAAACATCTCTTAGTAATACATCTCTAATAATAGAACTCAATTTTAATGTATTATTAGATGAAATGAATTTTATAAGGCCTACTAATATAACTTTATATGACAATAACAATGTTAATTATAACTATACTAACTTAAATATAAAAAATATTTCTACAGTTGAACCTTATAGCAGTGTTATGACTATAACATATCCTATTACAAGTTATGACAATATAGACTCTCTTTGTTTACATATTAACTTAAGTTCCGAAAACAGTATAGATGTTAAATTGTTAAAATAATTTTATTTCAAAAGACACCCTTATTTAGGGTGCCTTCTGTTTTTTATAAGGAAATGATTTGCAAAATTTCATTAGCTCCAGCTATCGATTACCATTCTAATTTTCAGATTAGAAGTAGAACCCGTTGCAAGATAATACTTAAAATAATACGTTCTATTAGCTACAATGCTAATAGAAGGTACAATTGTAGTACTTCCATCAGCGGTTACGGTACTAACACTCAGGCAATTACCATTGTAATCCCACAGTTGAGCAGAGACCTGTTTGTTTACAGGATTTCCATCAGAGCCAGTAACAGTAATGGCATAAGAAAGATATATTGTATACTATATTTTCACCAAATTTCAGGAAACTAAAAAAAGGTAAAAAAAGTTAAAAAAGACAAAATTTATAAAATATATTAGGATAATTTTAAGAATTATCCTTTTTTATAGAACATAATATTTGTTGATTGCCCTTCTCATCAAGAAGAATATATCTAATATATTTATCATTTATATCATTATTAGTTACTTTTACAATTCTATTACCTGTACGGTAAAACATTTTATCCTCTTTTGAATTAATCAATCGACAGCTCATGTTTATTTTTCCAGATTTATATTCAATATCAAAAATCGAAACTTGTATACCGTATTCATAATCAAAAATTCTCAAGAACCCCTCCTTCTCTTGCTTGCAATTATTCATAAATTCATTCAACAAATCTTTATTGTCAGAAATTATCTCATTATTTTTAACAACAAAACAACCATCATTTATTGCTTCCTGAGTTGTATAATCACTACTTAATTCTGTTATATCTGTATATTCTTTTGGAGCCTGTGGTATATTTGGAATATTATTTATTTCAACATTTTCTCTGTCTAATTCTTTAGATACTTTAACTGAAATAACAGTGTCGTTTTCATTCCATTTATCCTTTGCTTTTAAGTCAATATACATTTTCTCATCTTTGTCATAAATGTCTGAAATATATCGACTTATTGTATCATAATTTTCTCCTGCTATTATGATTACAAATGATTCTTCAAAATCTTTCTCTTCCATTTCCACAAGGTTATCCCACATTTTTGTTGCACTTATATAGTCATTATAGTTGTATATTCTTTTATAATAAAATCCGTTCAAATATAGCATATCTTGATTGTAATCATATCCGGTATGTGCATCAAAATCAGTTGTTGTATCTTTTTGAATATAATTATATCTTGCAACTCCCGCATAGATGATTCCACTAGTAGCAATCATTCCTAAAATAAAACTAGCCGCTGTACTTATTTTTCTTTTTATTTCTGTATTCTTATATTGATGTTTTTTAAAAAATATATCCTTAACATTTGAATTTATATAATTATTATATTTTTTCCAAACTCCATTAACAAATACTTCATCATCCCTTGTCATAATTGTTATCCTCCTTTACAAATTTTTCTAGTAATTTTTTAGCTCTATGAATAGCCATTTTAGTTTTGGGCATACTTTGATTTAATATTTTACATATTTCTTTATATTTAAATCCTTGAAAATAGTATAAATAAATTACTATTTGATATTCATTTTTCAATTTTTTTATTGTTTTAATCAAAGCATTATAGTTTTCCTTAATAATGAACTCATTTTCTATATTCCCTTCTAAATTTACATTATTAAGAATTGCATCTTCTACATAAATAGTTCGTTTTTCCCTTTTCAAATAATTTAGTGCTCTTGATTTAGCTATTGTATATAAATATGTTTTAAATGAATATTTAAAATCGTATTCTACTTTATTTATTATCATATACATAAAACTATCTTGAGCAATATCCTCGGCTATCTCTATATTTTTAACATATGTCATTATAAAATTTGTTAACATTTTTCTGTGTTTTATTATTAAATAGTTAAAAGCATCGTTATCACCTTTTAAAAATAATTTATATAGCTCAATATCAGATTTTCCATTTGTTGTTTCGCACGTTTCCAATTTTCTCCCACCTTTCCTAATTTATCATTATTACAATAAAATATAATAATTTGTCACATTCTTTTATAAAAAACTTATATTATAATATCATTATGTTAGTTACAATCTATTAAAAAAATAAAAAAAGGAAAAATATACCTCACTGAAAAAACTTTAAAATAACTTATTAATAAATTTTTGGGAGATAGTTAAACTACCTCCCTTTACTGTTTATTTTTTTGTTAAATCTATATTTAAAGCTTCTAATTCTACTTGTCTAGTTCCATTTCCAGAATCTTTAGTCCAAATTTGTTCTGATATTGTTGGAATTATCTTTAAACCATTCATATTTTCAGTTCTTTCAATAATAATAATTTCTGAAATATTCATTGTAGCCTTTTCTGTTGCATTACTTTTTATATCATATACATCATCTTCATCAATTTCTTTTCCTTTATAAACAAAGTTCTCATTTAATTCACTTGTATAGGAAGTTAATTCTATTCCATTTTCATCAAAAACTTTAGCTTCTCTATTTAGCATATTATTTACATTTTTCGAATCAATATTATCTATTTGAATTGAAACAGTTACTATAATATGTAGTGGTGTTATTCTTATCTTTTCAACCTTCTGTGTCATATCTTTGTATCTAGATTCATTAAACTCTGGAATAATAATCTCTGTATTTTCTGAAATACGCTTTTTAGATACTTTCACATTAATTTTTCCATCTAGATCAAAAGTTCTGTAATTTCCTTGTGCATTAGCAATACCACCATTTTTTCCTGTGTCTCCTTGATTTCTAATAACATTATTACAAAAGGTTAAAGTTATCTCATCATTTCCTTTTGTCATGTCTTGTGTTAAGAAATACATTTGATATAATTTATATTCATAATCAGATATTTGGGTTAAGGTTTGTAGTTTTCCTGCACAATAACTATTTCCATCAACAATAATACTATTTTCCATATTTCCATTAAATCCAACATAAAATATATTTTTTATTCCTTTTTCTTTTTCTTGAATTAACAGGTCTTTTTGACTTTCGTTTTCTTTTAATTCTATAAATTCATCTTCAATCATATTTTCGCCAAGTCGTAAGTACTCTTTATCTTCTTGACTCACATGAACATCAAATTCAAGTAAAACATAATTTTCATCATATATTGTAGACACCAATTCTACAGTTGTTTCACCATGTTTTAATTTTTGACCATTAACTGCCTCTTTATATTCTGAATACTCATCCGAAAATTTGATTCCTGAACTTATCCATTCAAACACAGGCTTTCCATCTATACTTCCTCTTAAAGCAACACAAACTGTAACACCTCCTGCCAAAACAATTATTATTGAAGTAATGGCTGTTGCAAATTTCCTTATCCAGCTGTTTTTTATTGTTTGTATTATTGATTTTATTCCTTTATTTTCTTCATTTGTGTCCAAATTCTTTAATGCATATTCTATTTTGTTATGTACTTTCTGTGGAATTCTTTTATCTTCTGCGTTTGCTCTTTGTAATACTTTTTCAATGTCTTTCATAAAATTTCTTCCTCCTTTTCAAGTTGCTTTCTTATTTTATTTTTAGCTCTTGCCATCTTGCTTTTTATTGTATTCTCTTTTATTTTCACTATTTTGCTTATTTCTTTAATTGTATATTTAGAACAATAATATAACGTTAAAATAAGTTTTTCTTCAGAGTCTAAATCTTTTATTAAGACTTCAAATTCAATATTGTCAGATTCATCATTTGATACTAGATATTTTTCCATTTCCTTGTCTTCATATGATATAGAATACTTACTTTTTTTCTTATATATATTATTACATTCATTTATTAATATTTTAATTATCCATGTTTTAAAAACAGAATTATCTCTTAACTTTTTAATGTTTTTATAACTTTTATAAATAGTTTCCTGAATTGCATCTCCTATATCATCATCGCTTTTTAGTTTTGACTTAGCGATTAAATATAGCTCTTTTTCTGTTGCCATAATTAACTCTGAAAATGCTCTTTTGTCATCATTTTTAGCTTTTTCTACTAGTTCTTCCATTTGTTCCTCCAAATTTTAAAATATGTACATATTGATGCTTATTAGACAGTTTATATTCCTCATTTAGTTTCATCAAATAAAAAATTCAAAAAAGACTAGGAAAACTCCCAGTCCTTTATTCTTCTTTCGTCTCAAATAGTACTTAAATTTCTTCTTTATTTTTCTTCTACTTCTTCAAAAAAGAAGTCTTCTATTTTTGCAACTAATTTTGATTTCTTTGGTTCTTCGAAATTAATATCTTTTCTTCTATATACTGACAAAAATAATGCCATATATAAGAGATTTGCAATAAACGCAGCTTTTCCACCTGAAATAAGTGGCAATTGAAATTCAGCAGTTCCTATAATTCCAAAATTCATTGCTAAATCGCATATAGTCTGTACAATAAACAAACTAGTAATTCCAATTACAACCAGCTTTCCATATGGATCTGTAATTTTTCTCACACTCAGAATCAGTTTTATATCAAATGCTAGCAAAATTAATATCAATCCCAAACTTGCAATCCAGCCATATTCTGACAATATTCCTAAAAACGCAAATTCTCCGCTTATCCCAAACCAGTTTTGTATGCTAGAAAAATACCCTTGTTCATCTTTTAAAGATATGCCTTCTAAGTCAGCCTTTCCTAATAATTTAGCAGCTTTAAAAATTTCTTTTCTTACAAAATCAATTCTTCTTTCTCCTACAGTATCTACACCAACCCAATTAGCTGATGTATATTTATCCCTCCTATGCATCTGCCTAGTAGGAACTATACATATAATAATTGATAATAATGAAAATCCTACAATTGTTACTGCTATAAACATAATCATTTTTTTGATTTGTTTACTTTTTAGTAATTCTCTTATTGAAATAATTAAATACACCATAGCTACAAGAAATCCTGAAACAAAATTAATCATTAATGATGATATTACTGCCAAGCAACTTAACACTATTAATTTTACGGTTCTATAATAAATGTTGGGGTGGTTAAATAAATACTTCA
>ULYB01067987.1_pt1 | contig 35882 bp, 28 predicted proteins | sample 1961761 | NCBI WGS metagenome assembly ULYB01 (sample SAMEA4835852, study PRJEB28245) | human gut metagenome | biome: gut microbiome; material: fecal sample | place: Denmark | collected 2008
GACAGTCTTTTCAGCACCGGAATGGCTGCGATATCCAGGGTGGCCCGGCTGTCCGTCTCAAAGGTCCGGATGCCCCGCTCACACAGAATGACCTGGGAATTGCCCCCGGCCAGAATGTACTCCGCCGCCTGCAAAAGCTCCGTCACGGTGGCGGACATGCCCCGTTTCAGCAGCACCGGCTTCCGCACCTGGCCCAGGGCCTGGAGCAGGGGAAAATTCTGCATATTCCGGGTGCCCACCTGCAGGACGTCCACGTCTGCCAGGTCGTCCAGCTGCCGGGGGTCGGTGATCTCCGTCACCACAGGCAGGCCCGCCTCCTGACCGGCGTCCACCAGCAGGGGGATGCCCGCCTGACCCAGCCCCTGGAAGGAGTAGGGGGATGTCCGGGGCTTGAATACGCCTCCTCGCAGCAGCTGGGCCCCGGCGGCCTTCACCCGCCGGGCCACGCCGGCCATCTGCACCTGGGACTCCACAGCGCAGGGCCCTGCGATGAGGCAGAACTCCGCACCGATCCGCGCACTGCCCACCTCCACCACAGTGTTTTCCGGATGGGCAGCCCGTCCCGCCAGCCGGTAGGGCGGCGTAATGCGCCGCACATCCAGCACATAGGGAAGGGCCAGCAGCCCCTCCGGGTCCAGCCGCCAGGTATCTCCCACCAACGTCAGCACATCGGCGTCCTGGCCCGGGGTGCGGCCTATGCGCACCCCCTGATTCATCAGGCGCACTGCCAGCTGCCGCATGGCGGGCTCCTGGGTATCCTTTCGGATGACAACGATCATATATACCTCCGTGCGGCCATGCCGCCATATATTCCTGTTTATTGTACCGCAATACGGACCGATTTGCAAGCCGGGGGTAAAAAGAACGCCGCTGCCGATGAAACGCATATAGCAGAAAGCAAACGAAAATCACGCATACCATGCAGCTGGATATGCTGTTCAAAATTCAGTTCAGATTATTAAATTATAACTTGACATTGTTTGCGAATTAAATTATAATCCAATTATAGATTAAAAGATTAGCAAAAAGTGGGTGATTCCGATGTATATTCTATAATCCTTGTTTTCATGCGCACAATTTGACTGATCTAAATAAGTTAATGACACACTGCAATGAAAGGAAGTACGATATGTCTATTTTAAAGAAGAAGTTTAATTCTGTAATCGCACTCCTCCTCGCTCTGATCTTCTTACTATCAGCCAGTGTAGAAATCTCCTATGCAATGGATGTGGATAAAAAAGTCCCTGTTGAATATGAAGCGATTTGTGATGTAATCACAATGTATTTTAATTACTGCGACTCACGTTTTCAGGAAAAAGTTGTGAAAACGGAGTATGTTTCAGGTGACTATAAGACTAATAACACAAACCCTGAATATGACAGTGTGAATATCGTTTCTTCGACTCAAGAACTTGTCGATTCCAGAGCCGATGGATTGATGAAATATATTGAATCTACGGATATTACTCTCCTGTCTTGGGATGTGTTCGTTGGGAAACCTATGAAGGTATCTGTTTCAGCGCAAGGCAATTTGACCTGCGAAGTCTATGTTTGGACTAATTTTGTGTGGTTCAACCACGATTTTCCAGAACCCACAGAATCGGGCTTCGGAACTTATCACCTTTTGTCTCTATCGGTTGATAAACAAGAGTACAGAGTTGTATCTGATTTGTACGATGAGCAGGATATTAGTGGGGTAAGTACAATTTCCAACTACAGCATTGATGAAGAAGATACAAGTTCAGTAGCTCTCCCCATTATAAGTGGAGATGATAGCAGCATTGCCTATTTATCTGCTAATACACCAACACAGCTGATCTCACGTTCGCGTGTGGTTACCTATGCGAATCAGTATGTTGGAAACTATGGTGCTTCCGGGGACTATCAGGATTACACAAAGTATAATAGAAAGTACAAAAATTATAATCTTGATGGGGGAGATTGTGTTAACTATGTATCGCAGTGCCTGTATGATGCAGGATTGCCTAAGAAATCGGATTGGACATATAGTGAAAATGGAACCCCATGTACCAACAGTTCACACTCTGCAAACAACAATGCCTCCTATAGCACTCATTCTTGCACGAAGGATGATACTTCTGGTGCAGCATGGAGACTTACGGAGAATTTTATTCAAACAATTACAGCGGCATACAAGTCTAATTATAAAACTTCCCCGTCGGTCGGCGATTTCTATATTGGGGACGTTGGTTTTCTGTGTAGAAGCAATGGTACTTCATACCACGCATTTATCTGTGTTGCGACAGGTAGCACGACTTTCAAAATAAACGCACATAATAGTGATAGAAAGCAAGTTCCGTATAGTCAGGATACCATCAATAACAATAATATATCCCGGGTTCATATTCATAGTCCCTCAGCATCCTGGCAAAGATACGATAGCACGAATCATCGGACACCGTGTAACGCGGGTTGCGGTTTCTATTATTATGGTTCTCATTATGCGCAGAATCCTGGGGCTAATGCAACTTGTCTTGGTTGTGGCTATGTTGGGTATATTTCGAAGGGCTATGTGTAAAAGACAGACAAGGAGGTATGATATGAAGAAGCTGACCAAATTGCTCTGCGCCGCGCTGGTGTGGGTTTTGCTCCTGGGCGCTGCCGTCTCCTGCGCCAAGCAGCCGGACAGCCCGGTACAGGACCCTCCGAAGCGGGAGGACCCCCAGCCTGCGCCTGCGGCAGCCGCCGGACTGCGGATCGCGGTGGACAGTGAACCGGCCTGGTCCGCTGCCGTACAATGGCTCGCTTCCGAACAGGGACAGGCCCTGTTCGGCGACGCCGACGTCCACGATGTATTCTTCCTGGTAAACCCCCAGGATATCACTCAGCAGCTCCGGCTCAGTAACTATGACGCCGCCATCCTCTGCCCCGACCAGCAGACATTGCAGCAGCTGGGCGGCTATGAGTCGATCCCCCTTTTCCGGGACGCCGTCATATTCGTACACGGTGACATTGGGCAGCCCAGGGGCGACTATGACCTGACCGCCGACGCCATCCGGCAGATATACGCAGGCAGCGGCGCGCTGTTCTGGGATCAGGAGCAGCGCCAGGCCCTGATCCCGGCCTACGGCTACAGCGATGACGCGGACGTCCCCGTCTGGCAGCAGCTGTCGATGCTGTTCGGCATTACTGCCGGTGCGCCGGATATTGTCCCGGTGGGAGAGTATGGCAACCCCGTGGCCGCCGTGGCTTATTCCGACCGGGTGGGAGCGCCGCTGTTTCCCTGCTATTACCAGGATCTGCACGGAGATGCGGGGCTCAACGGGTCGGTGATCTCTGTGGATGGCGTGCTGCCCACAGACGAGACGCTGGAGGACGGGACGTATCCGTTTACCCTGTCCTATTACGGCATGTACAGCGCCATCCCGCCCGCGGCGAAAAAGCTGCTGCCGGAGATATTCCGGGGCATGCAGGCAAGCAGTGCTCGGTAAAAAGCCAACCTATACGGGGCGCGACCCTGGGTATGGGTAGTGGATCAGGAGGCAGCGCTATTTCAATCCACGCGCCCCATACGGGGCGCGACCCGTTTTTCTCCAGTTTCTCAATCTCCGCGTCGGAATTTCAATCCACGCGCCCCATACGGGGCGCGACAATTTTGCTATGCGCTGCGCTGCTGCTGCGCTATAATTTCAATCCACGCGCCCCATACGGGGCGCGACTCACCCCGTACAAACATGAAAAACGTAACTGTTGATATTTCAATCCACGCGCCCCATACGGGGCGCGACTCAGAGCCTGATTCGATGACCTCTATCAGGGCGCATTTCAATCCACGCGCCCCATACGGGGCGCGACCCGTTTTTCTCCAGTTTCTCAATCTCCGCGTCGGAATTTCAATCCACGCGCCCCATACGGGGCGCGACCATTGCGTTCTACGCAATCCTGGACATTCACAACGAATTTCAATCCACGCGCCCCATACGGGGCGCGACCGGCGAAGCAGCTCCTCCAAGCGGTTAAGCTCATCATTTCAATCCACGCGCCCCATACGGGGCGCGACCGTACAGCCCAACGGCTCCGTGTCCTTCGTGGGGGTATTTCAATCCACGCGCCCCATACGGGGCGCGACGCTCTGGCGGCTGGTGATTCCGCAAAGGTCTTTGCATTTCAATCCACGCGCCCCATACGGGGCGCGACTCTCACCCCCAGATGTACGAGGGTGAGATTCTATTCAATTTCAATCCACGCGCCCCATACGGGGCGCGACCTTCTGGGTGAGCCTGTGCAGTACGTCAGCAGGGGATTTCAATCCACGCGCCCCATACGGGGCGCGACTTTACCGTGATGATTGCCATGTGCCCTCCTTACGCATTTCAATCCACGCGCCCCATACGGGGCGCGACCCCCGCATTTGAGATTCTGTCTCGCCACAGGTATTTCAATCCACGCGCCCCATACGGGGCGCGACCGCCATAGCGGCTTTGATCGCGTTTTCTTTCATGTATTTCAATCCACGCGCCCCATACGGGGCGCGACATCCTGATTCTGTTGTGTCTATGTACTTGGCACCATTTCAATCCACGCGCCCCATACGGGGCGCGACGCTGCTGTAGCCGTTACAGCCGGGATTGCCAATTCGATTTCAATCCACGCGCCCCATACGGGGCGCGACTCATTTGCGTTCACGCCTTTGATAATGAGATACTTATTTCAATCCACGCGCCCCATACGGGGCGCGACCTTCACACCAACAGCATGCTTGATATTCAGATGTTCGCATTTCAATCCACGCGCCCCATACGGGGCGCGACAACTTCTTTAACTCTCTCGAAGTAACGGGTGAGCTTGGAATTTCAATCCACGCGCCCCATACGGGGCGCGACACACCATCCCAGTCAACGTCCGTAAGCTCAAACCCATTTCAATCCACGCGCCCCATACGGGGCGCGACCTGTATAAAGCCAGTGACTTCGCCGCATTTGTGAAATTTCAATCCACGCGCCCCATACGGGGCGCGACATGTATTAAGAGAAGGTGATACACTTATTGTGCCTATTTCAATCCACGCGCCCCATACGGGGCGCGACAGAGCGTACAAGTACTTGTGCGATTGGGTCACGCAATTTCAATCCACGCGCCCCATACGGGGCGCGACCATTACACGGGCCACCAGCCGGTTACCCGGCGTCAATTTCAATCCACGCGCCCCATACGGGGCGCGACCTGGAAATATCAAGGCACATAACCTCTGTTTCCTGATTTCAATCCACGCGCCCCATACGGGGCGCGACCTGGTTTTGTGTATTTTTGACATAACGTCGTACCATTTCAATCCACGCGCCCCATACGGGGCGCGACCCTTTCTTCACCGGCTTCATCTTCACCTCGATCTCATTTCAATCCACGCGCCCCATACGGGGCGCGACTGACAAATACACCGGCAGCACATGGGACGTACTCAATTTCAATCCACGCGCCCCATACGGGGCGCGACACGGAACGCGGCCACAAGCTGCTGGTGCCGGATGGCGTATTTCAATCCACGCGCCCCATACGGGGCGCGACAGCAAAAATGCATAATTTATGTTCTGCATTTTTGCAACAACAGACAATCAAAGCATAAAAACCAACAGGAAACGTCGTCTGTCAGAACGTTTTTCTGATAAATCCAGGAACTCAACTTACAAAAGTAGGTGCGAACCTTCCTGACGCGATCTGTTCGCTTCTCCTTCGCACTAGATCATCAGTGTATCCTCTGGCAGATACGATTGCTTGCAGCCGAAATGCTCGATCTTCTTTTCATACTGCTTCCCTAAATAGTAAAATCGCAGACTATCCCGCTGGGGATCCATAATCTTACAAAGGGTATTTTGCAGACTGCGGCACTGTGCGGTGTCCAGCAGGCATTCAAATACAGAATTCTGCACTCTTTGCCCGTAATTAACGCACTGCCTGGCGATTTGCCGCAGGCGTTTGCGTCCGGCGGCGTCCTCTGTATTTACATCATAGGTGATCAATACCAGCATAGCCCCTCACTTCCATAAAAACGGCGGATAGTCGTCCAAATCGCCCCGCAGATACCTTGCCAACAAGAGACTCTGCACATAAGGAACCAGACCCCAAGGAAGCTTTTCCTCCAGAAAAGGATGGGTGATCGTCTCCCTTTTGCGCTCCTGCCATTTATGCAAAAAGCTTTTACGTCCTGTGTCCGACAGAAATACCGCACCGCTTTCCCGAAAATCGAAATCTTCTGGCTTAATGATGCGATTATTGACCATCGTCAGCACAAAACGATCCGCAAAGCAAGGACGCAGTTCCTCCATCAGATCCAGCGCAAGGGATTCACGTCCCGGACGGTCACGGTGCAGAAAACCCACATAGGCATCCAGGCCGACACATTCCAAGGCGGAAGCACAGTCGTGGGCCAGAAGGCTGTACGCAAAGGACAGCATGGCATTGAAAGCGTCCAGCGGCGGTCGGCGGCTGCGCTCACGGAAAAAGAAGGTATCCTTTCCCTGCAGGATCATGTCGTCAAGAACTCTGAAATAGGCAGTGGCGCCGGCGCCCTCCAACCCCCGGAGACTGTCCAGCGAGGTTTCTGCTGTGATCTGCGGCAAAAGCCCCTGCAGCTGCTGGGACACCGCTGTAAAGCGGCCGCTGTCAATTCGCATGGCATGATCCCTTCGGGTGCGATCCACACTCCAGCGGGCGTTATAGACCTTGCCCAGAATCATCATTCGGGCCACGCGGCAGCTTTCAGAGGGATCGTCGGCGACCCGATACTGCGTCCGCCGCAACAGCACATTGCCCTGCATTTGTCCGGAGACGCGGGCAAGGAAATGCCCTCTCTGGGTACAAAACGCCAGCCCGATTTCCCGCTTGGTGCAAGCACCCATCAGTGCCGGTGAAGCACCGGAATAGGAAAAGGTCACAATGCTTTGCAGCGTGTGCAGCGGATAGCGGGCAACGGCTTCCCCACCCCGGTTGGCCACCACATTTTCACCGTCCAGCGAGAGGTACACATCCTCTGATGTAACGAACAATGTGTTCAAAAGCTGTCTCATGGCGTCTCCTCCAGATGATCCCGCAGATAGTCCGCAACAGATTGCTTCCGCATCAGCTTCGGCAGACAAAGCTCCTTGAGAGAGCAGGCGCTGCAGGCTTTTGTCGGCTTGACCTTCGGTGTCCAGCCACGCTCATACAGAGCGTGCATCTCCTCAAGAAGCGTCCTGACCTCCTGCCGCAGCTCCGGCGTGAATTCCACCTCTGTACGGCGGTGCGTCTCGCCGTAGTACAGCGCGCCGGTCGGGATCTGGCAGCAGAGCATTTCCTCCAGACACACAGCCTGTCCGCAAAGCTGCAAGGCGTCCGTGGTGTCCTGCTTGGGCTTGCCGCGCTTGTATTCCACCGGATAGGGCTGCCAAAGGCCATCCCTCCCTTTCAGCGGAATCCCCACGCCGCTGCGGTGGAATTCCAGCACGTCACAGGCACCGGAAACCCCTAAGGTCGGGGAAAATATCCGCATATCCCGCGTAATGAGCAGGTCGCCGCGGCTCTCGGTGAAGTCCTTATCGTGGGCCCGCTCGTGGAGGATCGCACCGTCTGTGGTACGGTAATTCTCCGCCCATTGATTTTCGATATGGATCAGCGCCCATTGTCTGCGGCAGAATTTGAAGTGCTGCAAACCGGAGAGCTGAAGAAAGCGCTCCTCCGGATAGATCACCCCAGCCGTGTGCAGGTAACGCCGGCGGGGAGAGCCGCCTCGTCCACCGTAACGGTGTAGTCTTCATAGCTTCTGGGGGCGGTAACGTTGTCCTTATGAGCTGCCTTCACCAGATCAAACAGCTTATGGGCCGGAGCGCAGCCCAACTCGGAATCATGCTTGAACACGATCAGCTCACGCACAGCCATCTTGCCGCGGGCGGCAGAGTGGTCATTTTCAAACATATTCAGGATGGCTGTCCACAGCAGGTTTAGGTCATCCTCGGAGAATCCGGTAGTCTTGCGGGCCAGATTGGCTGAGACATAGCCCTCCGCCCTGTACAGACCGTAGGGTACAATGTACTTGCGGCCCATTTCGGTGTCCTTCTTCTCCGCGTCCGCCTCCGTGGTGATGGCCACACGGGTGATGGTAACCTCCTGCGGCATGATGGGGTCAACGCTGCGGGCAAAGCCCAGCTGCACCGGCCCGCGCACCTGTCCGCAGTTCAGCGCACCCTTGACGAAGGTAGTCATGACTGCACCGAAGGTGCGGATATCGTAGAAATTCCGGCACATAAAGTCCCGCAGCTTTTCGTCCAGATGCTCGTCCTTCTTCTTGGCATCCTTCAGCTTGTCCGCGTCCACGCCCACAAAGGCGCAGGCTTCCTTGTCGCTGGTGTTCAGCGGTACGCCGTCCTTGATGTAGATGCGATAGCCCGTCTCCCCTTCCTTTGCCATCTCCACATAGTTGCGGATCTTTCGCTTCAGGCAGACGTCCGTCACCAGCCCGTAGCCGGTCTCTGGGTCTATACGGGGCATGTTGCCCGCGTCGGGGTCACCGTTGGGATTTCCGTTCTCCACATCGAAAAACACCACAAATTCATACCGGTTCTTGATAGGCTCAGACATTTTCATTCTCCTCCTTTTTCGTATACCGCTTCTGTGTCTGGTGATAGTAGCCAAGGTCGAAGGAGCCCTGCTGGGCCAGCGTCATACGGGCAGGATAGCTCTCGCCCAGCAATCCCTTCAACACAGTGACCTGTTTATCGAAATAGACTCTCTGTCCGGGCTCCAGCTTCCGCAGATGCTTCTGATAGAGATTGTTCAGCACCGGGAAGATGCTGGCAGGCATAGTCGCTGCCGAGTTGAAATACTTGTCCTTGATGGTCGCGTTGATACCAGGATTTGCCGCCTGCTGCGCCGATTCATAAACGGAGAACAACCGGCCCAGCGTGTAAGGAATGTTGGTGCTGGCTTCGTTGAGACTCACAGTCAAAACCTCCTTTGGACAGTCCGTATGTGGATTTTTCAGATAATACGCCTTGATGATGGCCGCGCGGCCCCATGTGATGTTCCGCTCCGCACGAATACGGAGCATGACAGCCTCCAGCAGCGACGCCGGATACAGCCCGCCGGAAAAGATGGCCCGTGCCGTGGCTCCTGCCATGGCCGGTGAAGGAGACTTATCCTTGGAATTTGGATTCACCGTTTCCCGCAGCAGCGCCCACAGAGGCAGCACACCGGGCTTAGCGTTTGCAGGCCTCACGATCTCCAGCCGCTCATAGTGGGCATTGACGTTCTGCATCAGCCTGCCGAAGCTGTCCCGCAGAAAGAATCGGACAGAGAGCCGGGCCGCGTTAGGCGCCAGCCCCAGAATGTAAAAGGTGCGGTCCGGATCCACGCCCAGGTCCGTACTCGGCAGACCCTTTGCCAGATTTTTCAAGGCAGCCTGCAGATCCTTTTCCGATAAGCCTGATGGCATATTGCCGGACATGAACGCCATAAACAGATCAGGATAAGCAGGCTCTGCGCCCTCTGCCCAACAGACAATGGTGGTATCGCCGATGACCTGCACATTGTTCCTTTTCGCCAGCAGATGGTTCAAGGCGGCAGTGTAGGCAAATGCGGCGTACTTGCCTACCGGTGCGTTGTAGCTTTGCTCCCGCCCATAAGACGACTCGGATTCGTTATTAAAGCTCACAAGCGCATTGCCCATGGTTTGAAATCCGCCTTGTGGATTGCCCTTGACCTTAGGATGCGTTCGAGCGATCTCCTGGTCGTATTGTCCTGTGACCAAGCACTGCATCATTTTTGCTTTCTTATCACGGCTTTCCCAATATCGCTGCCATGCGTCACAAATAGCAGTATCTTCCTGCGGATAGACCCCATTTACGCGAAAGAGCAAATTTCCACCCGAAGTGATTGCCTGAAGCTGGCTCGATAAGGCCGGATGCTCTGTCGCCTTTTCTGGATGCCAAGTATCAAAGAAGGACAAAATGGCTGAAGAAGTAGGCGAGTTTACGCCATTCAAAACTGCGTGATGCAGCGCTTTAGCCTCCGAAAAATACTTTTTGCTGCGTTCCGGTTTACCTTTTTGGTCAATACCAAGAATATAACCGGAGTTGTCCCACAAAAAATTTGCAGCTACATTTGAAGATCGGTCTTCTCCTGTTGGAAGAACTTTCTCCTGCGGACGCAGGACGGTTTTCTTGCCCATCTCCACCGGCTCCATGGTGGGGATTACCTGCGTCACCTGGCCGTCTTTATCCAGACACAGGGCGAAGCTGATTTTTGCCGGGCTCCATCCGGGAGCGGCGATCTCGCCGCGATGGAGGAGATCCTCGTAATACTGCGTCAGCGCTTGCAGAATCATTCCCTCACCTCCTCACTGTTCCATGGCGGCACAACCATCACGCCGTCCGTCAGACTGGCCCGGAAGAACCGGGGCGTGATGTTCCGGGGATCGGTGTAGTCCATATCCAGCAGGATCCAGCCCAGATCACGGACACCCTCCAGCTCCTTCGGACAGGGCGGCAGCTCCGTGCAGCGGCGAAAATGGGCCGGAAACTCCCTTGTGCCGAAATAGGGCATACTGTAGCACTGGCCCCGTTCCAGGCGACGCTTGATGATGTCCTGAAACTTTCCGGCGTTGTCGCCGGGAGCAGCGTTCTCCGTCAGGTCGAAATGGGCGTCAATCACATAGTGTACGTCCCGCAGCACCATGGCCGCCCGCTGCTGGATGCTTTCCGGCGTGGCCAAATACAGTTCTCCCTGCCCTTTCTCCATGACGGTCTTTACCTTGCGGGCACTGATGGTATCCTTCACTTCGTTGCGGCGAATGTTGGTGAAGCGAATGGGGCTGCATACATGGATGCGGTCGATGCGCCATCGCAGACCGGGGTGCCAGTAAATACTTTCCAGCAGCCCGCGGGCCGCCGACGGCGTCATGGTATCGTAGCTCACATGCTCAACCTTGAACTCAGGCCGCGAAAATAGCGCGTAGTCGCCCCACACTTCCACTTGTATTGCCATAAGGTCACTCCCTTCCTTAAATATTTTTCAGATAAACTCCGCCTTGCCTGTCTCCGGCTCCAGAGACAGGCCCATGGTCTCGCTGTACAGCGTCAGATCTGTCAAAATGGCACTGTCCTCGTCCAATACGGGAACCTCCCGCGCCGTCAGCAGCGCACCTGCATTGTACAGCGCCTGATAATGCTTATCATATACAGAAACGGCATAACGGCCCAGCTTACGGTACAGGTCCCTGGAGCACTCGCCGTCCTGCAGACGCCGGAGTAAAGCCGTGCCTTCACCATAAGGAATGTAGATGGTATATGTATTCCGGTCGATGAGACGGAACTTCTCTGCTACTGTGCGGAACGGAAATTCACAGCCCCCGATTCCCTGGGTGAATGCCTCGATAATACCCTGCCGGTCCAGCGCATCGCCGCTCAGATCGCGCAGACTGCGAAAGTACCGAGTCATCGTCTCAGGCGCGGCAGGGTCGCGATCCTCTTTCAGCACTTCTCTGGCTGCGCCGACGGCGGCCTGGAACAATTGCGGCGGCAGCTCAGTCCGCTCAAAAATCGTGACAAAGCTCTCGTCCGCAGGACGTTTTCCCTCACGGTTGCAGCGCCCCGCCGCCTGCATGACGGAATCCAGCCCCGCCAATTCCCGGTAGACGGCAGGAAAATCCACATCCACGCCCGCCTCGATCAGCGATGTGGATACCACCCGGCATGGTTCCCCCCTTCTTAACCGTTCTTTGATCTTATCAAGCAGCACCTGTCGTTGAGCGGGGACCATCAACGTGGACAGATGATAGCTGCCCTCCTGCGGCAGCAATGCGTATATGCTCTGGGCAGCCTTACGGCTGTTGACAATACAGAGGACTTGCCGCTGCTCACTCAGCCGCTCTGCCAGCACTTCGTCAGTCATCGTTGCGGAGTGTTGGAAGGTCACGCGGCGGAAGCGGTCATACAGTGCTGCCGTTTGCGGGCAGAGCTCTGTCACGGGACAGTCTGGCGCGTAGGTGCGCAGCAGGTCATCCAAAGATGGCTGCGTTGCCGTACAAAGCACCACCGTTGAGCAAAATTGCTCCGCCAGCGAAGCCATGGCAGCCACGCAGGGCCGCAGATGCGCCAAAGGCAGCATCTGTGCCTCGTCGAAAATAATGACGCTGTTGGCAAGGTTGTGCAGCTTGCGGCACCGGGAGGAACGGGCGGCGTACATGGACTCAAAGAACTGCACCGCCGTGGTGACCACCACAGGCATGTCCCAATTCTCCGTGGCCAGCGCTTTCCGGACGGCCTCCGGCGGCGCGCCGTCGGAGAGATCAAACTGCACGCCGGAATGGTGCTCCAGCACATTGCCGCTCCCCAGAATATCCCGGAACACCCGGGCATTCTGGTCGATGATAGAGGTATATGGGATGACGTAAATCACCCGCTGCATCCCATGTTCCGCCGCATGCCGCAGTGCAAAGGCCAGCGACGCCACCGTCTTTCCCCCACCGGTGGGGACGGTCAGTGTGTAAACGCCTTTTGGCTTACTTCCCGCCTCTATACAGGTGTTCAGTATCTCGCAGCGCAGCCGATTCAACTCCGTCCTGGGCTGCTGCCACGGCTTGATATACGCTTGCAGCCGCGCCAGCAGCGTAGGGATATCATCGTATCCGCCCCGTCCGCGTTCACCGTTCATGAACCGCTCCGTATCCAGAAAATCGGCGTCCACCAGGCAGGAATAGAGCATTCGCGTCCAGAATGAAGCCTGTAGGGGCAACCCTTGCGTCGCCAGGACCGTCGGCGGAGGCAGCGCCGCGCCGCTTTCTCCGCAGCGCTCCAGATACCGTTCCTCGCGTCCCTTCAGCATCCGGCCATAGAATGTTCCATCAGCCTTCCGGGCTGTCCGCATATTGCCGAAGTCCGGCAGTCCGCCATGATGTCCCGCCACGCATGCGGAAGCATAGCGGTTTCCCCGCATGGCGCAGGCCATCGCACCCGCTGTGGCGTGGTCAACTGTGGGTCCGTCGTTCAGCAGATGTTCCTGAAAGGCATCCGTGCATTTACCGATGTCGTGGGACAGTCCCGCCAGTTCCCCGTCGGCTTCCGCCCCGAATGCCGCCGCGAATTCGCGGCATAGTTCAGCCGTTCCCGTCAGGTGCTGGGCAACCGTCTGATACTCTTTGCGGCCATTCGCATTTTCCCGGACATGTGCGTAATACTGCAAATCCATCACCCTTTCATGGACATTTCTCTCTCAAAATAACAAAAAACAGCCCCGCGGAAAGCACAGGGCTGTTGGATAGCGCGGCTGGTAATTGGCCCTGTCGCAGTTTCTATCGCATACATTATATATCTGTCTGCGGATAAAGTCAAACAAAATACACCATTATAGAGGATTTTTCGCTGTGAGCCCCCGATTGTACATGCGGCGGCTCTGTTTTCAACCTTTCCGCACACCTTCCGTAGTCAATTCCCGATAGGTTTTCATGATGATAACTGCTGAGATGATAAAAGCATCATACTGCCCCCTTGCGCAGACTTTTGATCCTGTGCAAGGGGGCAGTTACTCTTGTTTATCGGCTTGACTTGCGCTGCCTTCAGCGACCGGCAGACTCCTCGGCGATCTTTTTGGTGACTTCCTCGTCGGAGAGATAGGCGCTGGGAGCAGGCTCCACGCCGCGGGCCCACTCAATCCAGTTGACCACATAGAAGGACACAGTGCTGACCAGGCAGCCCGCCACCACGGGCATCAGGAACATCCAGGTGCCGCCGCCGCCCACGATCTGCCATACCACAAAGGCGACCGTACCGCAAATAATGGACACGACGCCGGAGTTCTTGGTGGCCTTGGGCACTGCCAGGCCCAGGCCATAGGCCGCGAAGGGACCGGCGCAGCGGATACCGAAGGCGAAGGTGTTCATGGCCACGATGGACACGTTGGCCAGGGAAATCAGAATAGCCACCACAGCGGACAGCACATTGCAGGCGCGGGTGTAGAAAATGGTCTGCTTGTCCGTCAGCTTTTTCTTGCCGCCCAGGCCGGTGTACAGGTCGTTGATGATCATGGTAGACATGCACAGCAGGTTGGAGTCGGCAGAGGACATGGTGGCGCAGATAATGGCGGCGGAGATCAGACCCGTCACCACGCCGGGCGCATAGTGGCCGGTGACGATCATCATGGCGTTGCTGCCGCTCACCGCCAGACCGGGCAGCTGATCCCGCAGAGCAAAGGCAGCCAGGCCCAGCAGCGTGGGGAAGATGGACATGGCGGCCATCAGGATGGCGGACAGGAAGGAGGCGTTTCTGGCGGTCCTTTCATTCTTGGCCGTCTCGAAGCGGGAGACCATCTCAGGACCGGCCAGGAAGGTGCAGAAGTAGTTGAAGATATAGCCGATGATGGAGGCCCAGCCGATCTGGGTCAGATTCAGCTTCTCACCGGGCAGTGCGGCGGAAATGGCGTTCCAGCCGCCGGCGTGGTTCAGCACAATGGGGGTGGCGATGGCCAGGCCCACCAGGATGATGCCGAATTGCAGCAGGTCGGAGATCTGGTCGGCGATCATGCCGCCCATGGTGGTATAGAGAATGATGACCACACCCGCGAAGATCAGGCACACGTTCAGGGGAATGGACGGAATCAGGGCGTTGATGACGCCGCCGGAAGCGGCGATCTGCGAGGAGGTCAGGCAGAACAGCGACAGCACGGACAGAATCGCCGTGAAGTTGCTGGAGAACTTGCCGAACCGACGGCCCACCACCTCGGGGATGGTCACGGCCATGGTTTTGCGGATCTTAGGTGCAAAATAGGACAGAGGAATCATGGCGATGGACGCCGCCAGGACGTACCAAACAGCGCTGACGCCCCAGTCGCCGAAGGCCTTCTGGGCTAGGCCCGTGGTGCAGCCGCCGCCGATATTGTTGGCGGACAGGGAGAATGCTACCATGAACAGGCCCATGCGGCGGCCGGCCACCATGTAGTCCTTGGCATTCTTGATCTGGACCTTGCTGACAACGGAGCCCACAACCAGCATGCCCACCAGATAGGCAACAACAATAATCAGGGGCAGGATTTGAATTTCCATATGCATTTCTCCTTCAATATTTCCGGACCATACCGGGTACTTCACTACTTTATACAAAAAATGCACCGTATGCAACAAAAATCTCATCAATTTATGAACTTTCTGTGACTTTCACAAAATATGTCCACTTCCCTGGCTCAAAATGCATAAAAACGCAGAAGTTTACATTTTTTCATTATAAATTGCAAATGATGCTGCCATATGCTGAGGTTATATCAAAAAAATACCGGCCCCGCCATACGGGGCCGGTGAGCGATTATTGGGGAATGGTCTGGACAATACCGCGGGCACAGTCCACAGACACCAGGGTGCCGTCCTTCAGGCGGCGGGTAGCGTCGGAGGCGGCCACGATAACGGGTTTGTTCAGCAGCAGGCCCACCGTGGCCGTGTGGCAGTCGGCGCTGGCCTCCTCGCTGACAATGGCGGCGGCCTGGCGCAGCCAAGGCACCACATCGTTATTGGTGTAGGGTACCACCAGCACGTCACCGGGATGGAACTTCTCCGGAATCTCCTCCAGGGTCCGGCAGATGCACAGGGGACCGGAAGCGGTCTGGCTGCCGATGCCGATGGCGTTAACCAGGGCGCCGCCTACCTGGGCGATGCGGATCATATTGGTGGTGCCGGAAATGCCCACAGGAACACCGGCGGTGACCACCACCAGATCGCCGTGCTTTACCAGGCCCGCCTCCTGGGCGGACTGGATCGCCAGATCCACCAGCTGGTCCGTGCTGCTGGCCCGGGGCATGGTGATGGGTACCAGACCCCAGTACAGGGCCATCTGGCGCTGGACCTGAGGGTCCAGCAGAAGGGCCACCACCGTGGCGGCGGGGCGGAAACGGCTGACCATCTGGGCAGTGATGCCCCGCTGGCTGACGGTGAGGATGGCGTCGGCACCGATATCCTCCGCCGTAGTGCAGGCGGCGTGAGCCGTGGCGGCGGTGATGGACAGGCGGGTGCGCTTGGGCGTCTTTGCGGGACAGATACGCTCCACATTGCTCTCCGTCTTGCGGGCAATGGCATCCATAGTGCGGACGGCCTCCACCGGGTACTTCCCTGCCGCCGTTTCGCCGGAAAGCATAATGGCGCTGGTGCCGTCGTAAATGGCATTGGCCACATCGGTGATCTCCGCACGGGTGGGACGAGGGTTCTCGATCATGGAATCCAGCATCTGGGTGGCAGTGATCACAGGCTTTCCGGCGGCCACACACTGGGCAATGATGCTCTTTTGAATGGCGGGGATCTCCGTAAAGTCGATCTCCACGCCCATATCGCCCCGGGCCACCATGATACCGTCGGCCACGGACAGGATATCCACCAGGTTGCTGACGCCTTCCTGATTTTCGATCTTGGCAATGATGCGGATCTTGGAGTGGTTCTTATCCAGAATGTGCCGGATCTCCCGGACATCGGCGGCGGAACGGACAAAGCTGGCGGCAATGAAATCGAAGCCCTGGCGGATGCCAAAAAGAATATCCTCCCGGTCCCGCTGGCTCATGTACGGCATGGACAGGGATACGCCAGGGACGTTGACGCCCTTTTTGTCCTTCATAACGCCGTCATTTTCCACCCGGCAGCGAATCTCGCGGGCAGTGGTCTCCAGCACCGTCAGCCGTACCAGACCGTCATCCAGCAGGATGGTGTTGCCTGGCTTCACATCCTGGGGCAGATCGGCATAGGTAATGGAGCAGCGGGTCTCGTCCCCGGGAACATCGTCGGTAGTCAGAGTGAAGCTCTGGCCGGTTTTCAGGTGAACAGGGCCGTTCTGAAAGGTCCGCAGCCGCACCTCCGGCCCCTTGGTGTCCAGCATAGCGGCCACCGGCAGATGAAGCTCCTCCCGCAGAGCTGTCAGCGCCTCCAGACGGCGCTGGTGCTCGTCATAACTGCCGTGGGAAAAGTTGAACCGGGCCACGTTCATCCCCGCCTGAATCATCTGCCGCAGAACGCCCTGGCCATCAGTGGCCGGGCCCAGGGTGCATACGATTTTTGTCTTTCTCATAGTTTTCCCTTCCCTCTTTGTGTGGAAAATCAGAAAATACGCCCCCCTGCGGGCCGGTGGGGTACACAGGGGGGCGCGGATGGTTCTGCTCTTAGAATGCCTTGCCGTCGCAGCCCAGAACGTCCACGATCTTGTGGGTCACCAGCTCCTTGATGGCCTGGCGTGCGGGCTTCAGATACTGACGGGGATCAAAGTCTGCCGGATGCAGGGCAAAGTGCTCCCGGATGGAGGCGGTCATGGCCAGACGCAGGTCGGAGTCGATGTTGATCTTGCACACGGACAGAGACGCGGCCTTGCGCAGCTGATCCTCGGGCACGCCGATGGCGCCGGGCATATTGCCGCCGTACTGGTTCACCTTGGCCACCAGATCCTGGGGAACGGAAGAAGAACCGTGCAGCACAATGGGGAAGCCGGGCAGACGGCGGGAGACCTCCTCCAGCACGTCGAAGCGCAGCTGGGGCTTGGTGCCGGGCTTGAACTTGTATGCGCCGTGACTGGTGCCGATGGCGATGGCCAGAGAGTCGCAGCCGGTCTTGGACACAAACTCCTCCACCTCCTCGGGGCGGGTATAGGAGGAATCCTCGGCGGACACGTTGACTTCATCCTCGATGCCGGCCAGGGTACCCAGCTCGGCCTCCACCACCACGCCGTGGTCGTGAGCATATTCCACCACCTGGCGGGTCAGGGCAATGTTCTCGGCGAAGGGCTTGGAGGAGGCGTCGATCATCACGGAGGTGAAGCCGTCCTCGATGCAGGACTTGCACAGCTCAAAGCTGTCGCCGTGGTCCAGATGCAGCACAATGGGCAGGCCCGTCTCAATAACGGCGGCCTCCACCAGCTTCTTCAGATAGGTGCGGTTGGCATAGGCGCGCGCGCCCTTGGACACCTGCAGAATCAGGGGGGCCTTCAGCTCAGCGGCGGCCTCGGTAATCCCCTGAATGATCTCCATGTTGTTGACGTTGAAGGCACCGATGGCGTAACCGCCGTTGTAAGCCTTCTCGAACATTTCCTTGGAAGTAACCAGTGGCATAATAAATCGCTCCTTTTGAAAAATTGGTCTTGACTTGTATGGAATGATTGGGATATGATGTATATATGTATTGTACCACATTTTTTTCTTTTTGCAAGCCCCAACGGTTTACTTTATCCATCCTCTGTGATAAAATATTCCGCATGGCAAGAAAAATCTACTGGGAGGTAGTCAATCATGAAAGAATTAAAGGGTGCCTGTATCATCGGTCAGTCCGGTGGGCCTACGTCTGTGATCAACGCCAGCGCTTACGGCGTCATTGACACGGCCCTGAAATCCGGCGTCATCACTCAGGTGCTGGGCGCGGAGCACGGCATCAAGGGCGTTCTCAGCGATCGCCTGTTCGACATGGGTCTGGAGGATCCCGAGGAGCTGCGTCTGCTGAAGTACACCCCCTCCTCCGCCCTGGGCTCCTGCCGCTACAAGATCGCGGACCCCGAGGTGGACGATACCGATTATCGCCGCATCCTGGAGGTGTTCAAGAAGCACAACGTCCGCTACTTCTTCTATAACGGCGGCAACGACTCCATGGATACCTGCAATAAGATCAATCAGTACATGCAGTCCGTGGGCTACGAGTGCCGGGTCATGGGTGTACCCAAGACCATCGACAACGATCTGTTCGGCACCGACCACTGCCCCGGCTTCGGCTCTGCCGCCAAGTATATCGCCACCTCCATGATGGAAGTAAACCTGGACGCCCATGTGTACGACACCGGTATGATCGTGGTGATGGAGATCATGGGCCGCCATGCCGGCTGGCTGGCCGCTTCCGCTGCCCTGGCCAGTGAATACGGCGCAGGCCCCGATCTGATCTATCTGCCCGAGGTGGACTTCAGCATGCCCAAGTTCATTGAGGATGTCAAGCGTGTATACGCCGAAAAGGGCTACTGCATCGTGGCTGTGTCCGAGGGTATCCACTATGAGGACGGCGGCTTTGTGTCCGAGGCCAAGGTGGCCGCTACCGACGGCTTCGGCCACGCCCAGCTGGGTGGCCTGGCTGCCATGCTGGCCCAGGTGGTCAAGGAGGAGACCGGCGCCAAGGTCCGCGGCATCGAGCTGAACCTGCTGCAGCGCTGCGGCGCACATCTGGCTTCCGAGACGGATATTGAGGAATCCTATATGGCCGGTAAGGCAGCCGTGGAAAATGCCATCAACGGCATCAACGGCCGCATGATCGGCTTCGAGCGCGGTGTCCGGGACGGCAAGTACGCCTGCAAGACCAAGCTGATCCCCCTGATGGAGGTTGCCAACACCGAGAAGAAGCTGCCCCGCAGCTGGATCAACGAAGAAGGCAACGGCGTAAACCACCAGTTTGTGGAATACGCGCTGCCCCTGATCCAGGGTGAACCGGACCTGCCCAAGGTGGACTCCCTGCCTCGCTTCGCCCATCTGAAGAAGATTCTGGCAAAATAAAAATACGCTGAAAAATCCGTCTCCGGCCACAAGCCGGAGGCGGATCTTTTCGTTTCAGTATGTAAAGTGGTTTTCCATTACAGCTTTGTCAAATGAGCACCTGCGGCCTTCAGCATGAGCTTTTTGGTGCCCACCCGGTCGAAGGCCACCTCCACCAGAGCATCTCCGCCCATGGGGCGCACGCTGAGTACCATCCCCTGGCCAAAGGCGCTGTGCCGGACTCCGTCGCCGGGCTGCAATTGCAGCAGCGGAGCGGAGGACACCGTCGGACGCACCGGGTACTCCGGCTTAGGCATAGTCCGGGTCTCCGGCTGCGATGCATAGCGAGGCGTATCGCCGAAGTCGTCGTCCCACCGGGATGCGGGACGCGGCTCGGGCTTCCCCAGCCACTCCATATTCTCCTCCGGGATCTCCTTCAGGAATCGGGAGGGCATACAGGGGGTAGTGCGGCCAAACAGCATCCGCTGACGGGCATTGGTCAGAGTCAGCTTCTCCTTGGCCCGGGTCATGGCCACATAACACAGCCGCCGCTCCTCCTCCATTTCCTCCGGCTCACCCATGGCGCGATTGCCCGGGAAAAGTCCGTCCTCCATGCCCACCACGAATACGCTGGGAAACTCCAGGCCTTTGGCGCTGTGCATGGTCATCAGAGTCACGCAGTTGTCCCCGGCCTCCTGGCCGTCCAGGTCAGTGTACAGAGCAACCTCGTCCAAAAAGCCCGACAGGGTGGGGTCCTCGGGATCGTTCTCCAGAAACGCCTGGATACTGGAGCTGAGCTCCTCTACGTTTTCCAGGCGGCCCCGGCTCTCCGCATCCTCCTTTTCCTGGAGCATGGCTACATAGCCGCTGCGGCGGCACACATAATCATAAAACTCCACCAGGCCCATTTCATCCGACTGGCGGCGCATTTCGTCTATCATCGCTGTAAAGCCGATTAACTTGCCAGCAGCTGATTTCAGTTGGGGATAGTCCCCTGCCCGGCGCAGGACCTCCATCAGCGTCAGGCCCCCCTCCGTGGCGATGGCCTGGGCCTTGTCCATGGTAGCCGCGCCGATCTTCCGGGCGGGAACATTGACGATGCGGCGCAGCCGCAGATCGTCGGCAGGGTTGTTGATGACGCACAGATATGCCAGCATATCCTTGACCTCGGCCCGGTCAAAGAACTTTGTGCCGCCAATGATCTTATAGGGCACACCATTGCGCTTGAAGGCATATTCCAGTGCGTTGGACTGGGCATTCATACGGTACAGCACGGCGTTCTCTTTCCAGTCCACGCCCCGTCGGTAGTTCATCATGATCTGTCCCACCACATAGTTGGCCTCATCCCCCTCGTTGAAGCAGGTTTTGACGGTGACCGCCTCCCCTGCGCCGTTCTCGGTCCACAGGGTCTTGCCTTTTCGGCCCACGTTGTGGCGGATCACGGCGTTGGCGGCATCCAGAATGTTCTGTGTGGAGCGGTAATTCTGCTCCAGACGGATGGTCCTGGCCCCGGCGTACTGCTTTTCAAAGCTGAGGATGTTCTCGATGTTGGCGCCCCGGAAACGGTAAATGCTCTGGTCGTCGTCACCCACCACGCAGATGTTCTTCCTTCCTCCGGCCAGAAGGCTGGCCAGCATATACTGCATGTGGTTGGTATCCTGGTACTCGTCGATAAGGACATAGCGGAACTTATTCCGGTAGTACTCCAGGGTCTGGCGGTCCGATTGCAGCAGCTCCACTGTGTGAAGGATGATGTCGTCAAAGTCCAGGGCGTTGGCGTCCCGCAGACGGCGGTTATAGGCAGCATAGACCCGGCCCATCCGTACCCGGCGCCAGTCCCCCCGCTGCTCCCACAGCTGGCTGAACTCCTCGGGCATCATCATGGCGTCCTTGGCATTGGAGATCACAGACAGTACCTCCCGCACCGGGAAGGTCTTTTCCTCCAGTCCCATCTCCTTGAGAATATCCTTGATGACACGCTTGCTGTCGTCGGTATCGTAAATGGTAAAGCTTCGGTCAAAGCCGATCTTATCAATATCCCGACGCAGAATCCGGACGCAGGCAGAGTGGAATGTGGCGGCCCAGACGTCCCGGGCCTCCTCCCCCAGCATCCGCTCCAGCCGGTCCTTCAGTTCATTGGCGGCCTTGTTGGTGAAGGTGATGGCCAGTACCTCCCAGGGCCGGGCAGGCTCCACAGCGCACAGATACTGCATCAGCGGCCGCTGCTCCGGGTCCGGGGCGGTAGCGTACTGCTCCAGAAACTCCACCTCATCCTGGGAAATGGGCAGCGGTATCTCCTCCGTGTCACTGCCCCGGCCATAGCGTAGGAGGTTCGCTACCCGGTTGATCAGCACCGTGGTCTTGCCGGAGCCGGCTCCCGCCAGCAGCAGCAGCGGCCCCTCTGTCGTCAGCACACCCTCCAGCTGCCGGGGATTCAGGTGCGCATAATCTGTGGCAATGGCCCGTCGGCGGGCCGCAGCAAAGCGTTTTTCCAAGTCGTTCATGATGGTCCTTCCCCTGTCTTGTTTTCTCGTCCTCCATTTTAATACAAAATCCGCCGTCGGTCAACCGGCTGTCGAATTTTGTAGAATTTTTGTTCGATTCTACTTGACAAGAACGTTCGTTCGACTTATAATGCGAATAGAACAAATGTTTTGGAGGGCTTACCCATGACGACCTTTGGATTTATTATAATGCTGCTGGGCGCTGGTGCGTTTTCTGCGGGCGTGGTCCGTCTGGCGGACTGGATCGACCAGCCCCGTCCCCGCCGCCGCACCGCCTGAGGACATTGGCCATGGAACTGCTGGATAAGCTGGCCATCCTGGCCGATGCGGCTAAATATGATGCAGCCTGCACCTCCAGCGGCGTTCGCCGGGGCTCCCGCCCGGGTATGATCGGCAACACCACCTCCTCTGTAGCGGGTTGCTGCCACAGCTTTTCCGCCGACGGGCGATGTATCACCCTGCTGAAGGTTCTGATGACCAATCGCTGCGTGTACGACTGCAAATACTGTGTCAATCGCCGCTCTCACGACACACGGCGAGCCGCCTTTACGCCCCGGGAGCTGGCGGAACTGACCATTGAATTTTACCGGCGCAATTATATTGAGGGGCTGTTCCTCTCCTCTGGTGTGCTTCGCAGCCCGGACTACACAACCGAACAGATGATCGAATGTCTCCGACTGCTGCGGCAGGAATACCGGTTCAACGGATATATCCACGCCAAAGCTATCCCCGGCACATCGCCGGAGCTGGTGCAGCAGCTGGGCCTCCTGGCGGATCGGCTCAGCGTGAATATCGAGCTCCCCTCCCAGGAGGGGCTGCAAACGCTGGCCCCGGATAAGAGCAAGCAGGCCATTCTGCGGCCCATGGCGCTGATTCGGGACCAGGCTGCCCAGAGTAAGGCAGAGCTGGTAAAGTACAAGCACGCTTCGGTCTTTGCCCCGGCGGGTCAGAGCACCCAGCTCATCGTGGGAGCCACCCGGGACACGGACCGGCACATCCTGCACCTGACGGAGTCTCTGTATCAGAAGTATCGTCTCAAACGCGTGTTCTACTCCGCTTATGTCCCGGTAGTGGAGAACACCCTGCTCCCGTCTCTGGATACCAAACCGCCCCTGCTGCGGGAACACCGGCTGTATCAAGCCGACTGGCTTCTGCGCTTTTACGGCTTCAGGGCCCAGGAGCTGCTGGATGAAGCCCATCCGGACTTCAATCCCCTGCTGGATCCCAAGTGTCACTGGGCCCTATGCCATCTGGAGCGGTTCCCGGTGGAGGTTCGCAAGGCAGAGCCGGAAACGCTGCTGCGGGTGCCGGGTATCGGCCCGATCAGCGCCCGTCGCATTGTCACCGCCCGGCGGCACGCCGTCCTGCGGATGGAGGACTTGCCCAAGCTGGGCGTAGTGCTGAAACGCGCACAGTTTTTCATCACCTGCGGCGGCCGCATGCGCACGGGGCTGCACTTCTCCGCCTCTACCCTTTCCCGGCAGCTGGAGGCTATGGAACGAGGTCAGCTCCCGGCAGAGGAATGCCAGCAGCTGTCGCTGTTTGATGCGGGATAAGACCATGGAAGATGTGATTTTTCAATACGACGGAAGCTTTCAGGGCTTTCTGTGCTGCGTGTTCGACAGCTATTTCCATAAAGAATTCCCCATCGCCTTTTGCAGCGATGAGGAATGTGTTTCCCTGTATCCCGTGCGGGTGGTGATCACACGGCAGGACCATAGCCAGCGGGTATATGCCAGTCTGGAGCGTCTTTCCAAAACGGCGCTGCGGGTTCTGCGCCGAGCGTGGCTGACCTGCATGGAGGATAAGGAACTCCGTCTGTATGCCTTCATCCGTAAGCTCTATGACCAGGGCCCAGGATTTATGCACAGCAAGGCGGACGACGTGTACTATCCCATTGCCTGTGCCCTGCGGCATCTAAGCGGTGAGCTGGAAAAGCTCCGTGGCTTCGTACGGTTTTCAGACTACAACGGCGTTTTAGGCGGCGAAATCGAGCCCAAAAACCGGGTGCTTCCCCTGCTGGCTGGCCACTTTTGCAGCCGCATGTCCGGAGAGTCTTTTTTTCTGTATGACCGCACCCACGGCGAGTTGCTGCTGTACGCCAAGGGCCAGCGGCGCATTGTTCCGGTAGACCATCTGACGCTGGATCTGCCCAGTCGGGAAGAACTTCAATACCGTGCCTTGTGGAAGGAATTTTTCAACACTGTGTCCATCCGGGAGCGTATCAATCCTCGTTGCCAGAACACATTTCTTCCCAAGCGCTACCGTGGGACCATGACGGAGTTTCTGCCGACGGACTATGAGCAATTCAGTCGTCCAGCAGCTTCCGCAGATTTGCCAGCCCACGGCGCTCCAGCCGCGATACCTGCACCTGGGATACTCCCAGGATCCGGGCCGTCTGCTCCTGAGTCAGCCCCTTAAAAAAACGCAGCAGAATGGTCATCTTTTCCCGTTCCGGCAAAGCGTCGATGGCTTCCCGCAGGGCGATGCGCTCCACCATGCTTTCCTCCGGGCTGTCGGTACCCAAGGTAGATTCCAGGGTCAGTCCTTCCGCCGTTTCCTGCTGCAGGGATTCCGGCACACCGGTGGCCAGCTCCACACTGGCAATTTCCTCCGGTGTCAGGCCCGTCTCCTCCGACAGCTCCGACAGGCGCGGGTCCCGGCCCAACCGGTACCGCAGACGCTCCCGGGCGGCGGACAGGGCCTGTCCCTTTTCGCGGATGCTGCGCCCTACCTTAATGGCTCCGTCGTCCCGCAGAAAACGCCGTATCTCCCCAGCGATTTTCGGAACGGCATAGGTGGAAAACTGCGTTCCATATGTGAGGTTAAACCCCTTTACAGCTTTGATAAATCCAATGCATCCCAGCTGATACAGATCATCCGTCTCTACCCCGCAGCCATAGTATCGCCGGACGATGCTCCAAATCAGCCCGGCATTCTCCTGCAGCACCTGCTCGCAGGCTGCGTCGTCGCCATTCTGGGCCCGATCCAGCAGGGCAAATAGCTCGCCGCTGCTCATCGACGGCCAGACAGCCGCGGTACAATGTGCTTGCGCATAGACACCACGGTTCCCTTTCCGGGAGTGGACTTCACCGTCAGCTTGTCCATGAAGCTCTCCATGATGGTAAAGCCCATGCCGCTGCGTTCCTCGCCGCCGGTGGTAAAAAGCGGCTGCCGAGCCTGCTGCACATTGTCGATGCCCCGGCCCCAATCCCGCACGGTCAGTTCCAATATGCCGCCCTCCAGAATGCGCAGCTTCATGACAATTTTCCCCAGCTTATCCGGATAGGCGTGAACGATGGCATTGGTCACCGCCTCACTGACGGCGGTTCTGATATCCCCCACCTCGTCCAGCGTAGGATCCAGCTGCGCGGCAAAGGCTGCCGCGGCAGTCCGGGCGAAGGCCTCATTGGTGCTGCGGCTGAGAAACTCCAGCGTCACATAATTTTCCACTTTCATTATGTACACCCCTCCTTCTTATTCCAAGGTCACAAATCTGTCCAGCCCTGCTGCTTCCAGCACCTTTCTCGGTTGGGGCCCAGCATTCCGCAGGACTATGCTGCCGCCCAGCTCCCGCATGCGCTGCCTTGCCCGCATGACCACGGCAATGCCGGAGCTATCCATAAAGGTCACCCCAGTCCAATCCAGCACCAGCCGCAGCGGCAGTGCCGACTCGATGGACTGCTCCAGTTGACCCGCGATCTCATGGGCTCCGTGGTGGTCTAGTTCCCCTTTCAGGATGATTTCCAGGCATCGTTCCTCCCGCCTGGTCACGATTTCCATACATGCTCACTCCTTTTCCGTCTGATCAAGACAATCCGGTTTGTCCAATATCTTTCCGAATCTAATCGCTATTCCCGCAGGCACCATGACCCTCGGAGCCTTGCACAAAAAATCACCGCAGATCATTTGATCTGCGGTGATTTTGAGCGCGTCAAATTTTTGCCGCGCTCTGACGCCTTTTCAGCGTCTCTGAAAAGGCGAAGGATTGAAAACGAAAGACACCCCTGATGGGTTTCTTTCGTAACTTTCTTCCTTTCCGCTTCTGATGCCCCTGCGGGCCCCGGAAAGGTCATAAAATCACCGCAGATCATTTGATCTGCGGTGATTTTATCATATATGGCGTCTATTTTCTGTCGGAAGCCGCCGGGAGTGAAAAATCAGCCGCGCATTGCCTGGGCGGATTCCTCCAGCTTGACAATGAGGGCACGGGCCTTGTCGGCCTTTTCGCGCTCGGCATTGACCACCGCCTCCGGAGCCTTGGATACAAAGCTCTCGTTCTGGAGCTTCTTTTCAATGCGCTCCAGATTTTCCCTGGCCTTGGTGATCTCCTTGCCGATGCGCTCCAGCTCCTTCTCAATGTCCACCAACTCCGCCAGAGGCAGATACATGGTGGCATCGTGGGTGGACACCGTCACCATGCCGTTGAGGTCCTGGGGAGTCTGGGTTCCCACCTCCACCTCGCTGGCGTAGGCCAGACGGGTGATGAAGTCACGGCCGCCGACATAAATCTCGGGGGTCTGGCTGGTAATGATGATCTTTGCCTTCCGGGACGGAGGCACGTTCATCTCGGCCCGACGGGCACGGACAGCGGAAATGGCGTCCTTTACCGCCTCCATGGCCCGTTCCTCCGCAGCAAAGTCAAACTCCTGACGATAAGTGGGCCACTGAGCACGAATCAGGTAGTCGCCCTCATGAGGCAGCGCCTGCCAGATCTCCTCGGTGATGAAGGGCATGAAGGGGTGCAGCAGCTCCAGCACCCGCATCAGCACATAGCACAGCACGTTCTGGGCGGCCAGCTTGGCCTCCTCATCCTCGCCGTACAGGCGGGTCTTGGTCAGCTCGATATACCAGTCGCAGTAGGTGTCCCAGATAAAGTCATAGATCTTGGCAGAGGCCACACCCAACTCATAGGCCTCCATGTTGTCGGTAACCTCGCGGATCAGCGTGTTCAGCTTGCTGAGGACCCACTTGTCCTCCAGCTCCAGCTTCTCCGGCAGCTCCACCCGATCGATGGTCAGATTCATCATCACATAGCGAGACGCATTCCAGATTTTATTGGCAAAGTTGCGCATTGCCTCGCACTTTTCCACGAAGAAGCGCATATCATTGCCGGGGCTGTTGCCAGTGATCAGGTTGAAGCGCAGAGCGTCGGCGCCGAACTTGTCTGCCATCTCCAGGGGGTCGATGCCGTTGCCCAGAGACTTGGACATTTTTCGGCCCTTGTCGTCCCGAACCAGGCCGTGGATCAGCACGGTCTTAAACGGTTCCTTCTTCATCTGCTCCATGCCGGAAAAGATCATGCGGGCCACCCAGAAGAAGATGATATCATAGCCGGTGACCAGCACAGAGGTGGGATACCAGTATTGCAGGTCTTTGGCGTCTTTGTCGGGCCAGCCCAGGGTGGAGAAGGGCCACAGAGCGGAGCTGAACCAGGTGTCCAGCACATCCTCCTCCCGGGTCAGATGCGTGCTGCCGCACTTTTCACACTGGGTGGGGTCCTGACGGCTGACGTTGATATGGCCGCAGTCATCGCAGGTCCAGGCGGGGATCTGGTGGCCCCACCACAGCTGGCGGGAAATGCACCAATCGTGGACATTCTCCATCCAGTTGATATACGTCTTGGTAAAACGCTCGGGGACAAACTTGACCGTGCCGTCCTGCACCACGCGGATGGCCTCCTTGGCCAGGGGCGCCATCTTCACAAACCACTGAGCGGAGATCAGCGGCTCCACATCGTTGTGGCAGCGGTAGCAGGTGCCCACATTGTGGGAATAATCCTCGGTCTTGACCAGGTAACCCTGCTCCTCCAGGTCCTTGACGATGGCCTTGCGGCACTCGTAGCGGTCCATGCCGTTGTACTTGCCGCCGTTTTCGTTGATGGTGCCGTCGTCAGCGATGACACGGATGACCTCCAGATTATGGCGCAGACCCACCTCGAAGTCGTTGGGGTCGTGGGCGGGAGTCATCTTCACCGCGCCAGTACCAAAGCCGATCTCGCAGTATTCATCGCCCACAATGGGAATCTCGCGGTTCATAATGGGCAGGATGCAGGTCTTGCCGATCAGATGCTTGAACTTCTCGTCCTCCGGGTTCACTGCCACACCGGTATCGCCCATCATGGTTTCCGGACGGGTGGTGGCTACCACGATGTCGCCGCTGCCGTCCGCCAGGGGGTAACGGATATACCACAGGTGGCCAGGCTTATCGGTATACTCCACCTCGGCGTCGGATAACGCCGTCAGGCAGTGGGGGCACCAGTTGATGATGCGGCTGCCCTTGTAAATGAGCCCCTTGTCATACAGTTCGCAGAACGTCTCCCGGACGGCACGGGAGCAGCCCTCGTCCATAGTAAAGCGAGAGCGGTCCCAGTCACAGGAGGAACCCATCTTCTTCTGCTGCTCTACAATGCGGTTGCCGTACTTTTCCTTCCAGGCCCATACGCGCTCCAGGAACTTCTCCCGACCCAGGTCATAGCGGGTCAGGCCCTCCTGACGCAGGTTTTCCTCCACCTTGATCTGGGTGGCGATTCCGGCGTGGTCCGTACCGGGCAGCCACAGGGCCTCATATCCCTGCATCCGCTTGAAGCGAATAAGAATATCCTGCAGCGTGGCATCCATGGCGTGGCCCATGTGCAGCTGCCCCGTGACGTTGGGGGGCGGCATCACGATGGAAAAAGGCTTTTTGTCCGGGTTCGGCTCCGCACTGAAGCAGCCGCCGTCCATCCACATCTGGTAGATCCGGGGCTCCACCTGCCGGGGATCGTACACCTTGGGTAATTCTTTGCGCATAGTCATTCTCCTTATTTGAGTATTTGGCAAAACAAAAAGGCCCGCTCCGTTTTGCCACAGCAAAACAGGGCGAACCATAAAAAGTCCGTGGTACCACCTGTATTCGGGAAATCCCGCACTCATGGGCGCAAATACGCCCTGTCCCGATAACGGAGGACCCACCGTTGCAGCCTACTGTCAGTTCAGCCCAAGGCTCCGGGACGACTTGGGCGGCGCATCACGGGAGCTTGCACCAACCGCTCCCTCTCTCGGCATCCGCATACCGCCTACTGCTTCCCATCTCAGCCGTTCTCAATATGTGGGCATTCTACACCATTTCCGGAAAAATGTCAACCATTCCTTTTCCTGAACTTCAGAATTTGTTCAAAATCTGGTCTGATACTTGATTTATTCACAAATTTATGGTATATATTCTTCTATATTTGGCTCAAGGAGGCTGTGCCATCCATGAAAAAGACCCTGCGGGACTATCTGCCGATCCTGATGATGCTGCTGTGTGCGGCAGGCTTCGGCGCTCTGCTGCTGACCGGCGTCATCGATCTGAATACCGTGCCACAGTTGGTGGAGCATCGTCCGGTGCTGGCCGTGCTGGTGATCCTGGCGCTGTTCATAGCAAAGGGCTTCTCCGGCGTGGTGGTATACAACGCCCTGGTGGTCGTGGTGTCTTTGATCCTGCCGCTGCCGGCAGCCTTGGCCATCAGCGGCGTGGGCACAGCGCTGTGTCTGTCCATTTCCTATTGGATGGGGCGGTCCACCCGCACCGACAGCCTGGAGGGCCTGCTGAGCAGGCACCCCAAGCTGAGCAAATACTTCACCGCCACTCAGCAGTATGGCTTTGTCTTCTGCTTCACCATCCACATGCTGGGGCTGAACATGGAGCTGCTGGGCGTGCTGTTCGGCATGATGCGGCTGAACTTCTGGACTTATCTGTCTGCCTCGTGGCTGTCTATCGCGCCGGGTATGGTGTGTCTGTGCATTCTGGGCAATAACCTGGATTTCAAATCTCCGGTATTCTGGGCCATGCTGGCGCTGAACCTGGTGCTGCTCTTGGGTTCCCTGTGGTATACCCGGCACAAGCTGGTTCAGTCCTCCAGCCGCACCTGAATCAGCTCGTTTTCCTCCGCCGCGTCCTGAATTACCGTCAGCGCCCGCTGCAAATAATCCTCCTGGGGCCAATGCTCCACATGGATGGTCGTGGGCACGGACAGATCCGTCAGACAATCGTACAGAGCGTCCAGACTGCGGCCGTACCACTCCGGCAGCTCCAGGGCCTCCGACAGGGCGTCATGCAGCTGCTCGCGGTTGGTAATGTCGTTTCCGTTCAAAAATACCTGCATGTTCATTCTCCTCCATACAGCAGTTCAAAGGTCTGGTAGTGGTCGCCGGTGTAATAAATCAGCCCATCGTTGGAAAAGACGATCCGCTCCGGTCCCCGGGACTTGGCGCCCAGGGTGTTGATGTCACACTCGGTCCAGGTCCGGCCGTCTGCCTCCGGCAGCAGGCCCTCATAGTTTCCGAACCGGCTGCCGCCGATGCAGCAGCCCGGTGCATACGGCTCCAGAGAGCCACCGGTCCAGCCCAGCTGCTGGGCCTCTTTTTTTGTAATGAAGTTGTCCGGCAGATGTCCGTATAAGTGGATATACCGTGCTACATCCTCTTTGGTGGTGTATGTGCCGTCCTCCGCCAGCTGCTCCTGCTTCTGGTTTGTGGGCTGCTCCGGATCCATGGGCAGCGCTACGAAGCTGCATGCAGCCAGAGACAGGGACGTTATCAGCGCCAGCAGCAGCGCCGTCAGCTTTCTCATGAAACACTCCCCCTTCCGTGTTTTGCCAGTATACCATATTTCATTCCATTGTGCAACCAAAACAATTTTCCAGGCAGCAAGTTCTTTCTTTTGCCGCACTTCGCACAAGGTAGCGTGATGAAGTTTTTCGGAAAAAGGCAGGAGCCATCGCTCCTGCCTTTTTCCGTCTGTCCGGAGGCTATTCATTATTTCCTATCCCACGCCTTCAGGTCCTTCAGCTCGTTATACAGCCGCAGGTAGCTGGCATGGCGGCTGCGGGGGATCCGCCCCTGCCGGACGGCCTCCAGCACGGCACAGCCCTTCTCTTTGGTGTGGCTGCACCCTACAACCCGGCAGCTGCCGGTGTAAGGGGCAAATTCCGGGAATGTCTCCGGCAGGTGCTCCTTCAGCTCCAGGTCCAGCTCCTCTGTGTCAAAGGACGCGAAACCCGGTGTGTCGATGACATAGGTATCCTGTCCCAGAGAAAACAGCTCCACATGGCGGGTGGTATGGCGCCCCCGTCCCAGGGCCTTGCTGACCTCTCCAACGGCCAGAGAAAAACGCGGGGCCAGTGCGTTGAGGATACTGGACTTGCCCACACCGGAGTTGCCGGTAAAGGCGCTGAGCTTTCCCGCCAGCTCCTGCCGCAGCTCCTCTATCCCCTGGCCGGTGGCGGCACTGACTCGCAACACCCGGATAGCGGAGCCCTGATAAATGCCGTACAGCTCCTCAGCCGGGTCCAGGTCACACTTATTCAGGCACAGCAGCACCTGGCAGCCCTTCAGGACGGCGATAGCACTGATGCGGTCGATGAGATACGGGTCCGTCACCGGCAGAGCAGCAGAGGCAATGATGACCAATTGGTCGATGTTGGCTGCGGCAGGGCGGTCGAAGGCGTTGCGCCGGGGCTCGATAGCCTCCACAAAGCCCTCGCCGCCGCCCAGCTCCCGCACCTGGACCCAGTCTCCCACCAAGGGGGACAGCCCCTCCCGGCGAAACCTTCCCCGGGCCCGGCACTGAAGCGTCTCCGTTCCGGTGTTGACATAGTAGAACCCGCTGAGGGCCTTTTCAATGCGTCCTTTGATCAAAACGTGATCTCCTGGCTCACGGCCTCGGTGCCGTTGATATACAGCTTGATAGTGGAAGTAGATCCCTGGCTGCCGCGGAAGGTATAGGTGAAGGAGGTGGTGGAGCCATCCACATAGGTGGAGTGGATGATGCTGCCGTCCTGCATGACCTCGATTTTCAGATTGCTGTCGCTGTGGTACTGGTCGGGAATGTCAAACACCACCACCCGCTCAGCGGAGCTGCTGCCCTTGCTGACAGTGAACACGATCTCTGTGCCGGACTGCACCTCGGTGCCCTGCTCGATGCTCTGACCAATGACAGTGCCCTCGGGCTTGTCGCTGTACTCATACTGATGCTCACCCACCTTGAGTCCCATGGCCTCGGCCTGGGCGGCCGCGTCGTCGATGGTCATAGTGACAAAGCTGGGAACGGTCAGAGGCTTGGTTTCCGGCCCCTTACTGACGGTCAGCACAACCGTGTCACCCTTCTTCAGCTGCTCACCGGAGGCAGGAGAGCTCTCCATCACCTGTCCCTCGGGAACGTCGGGGGAATAGGCATCCGCCCGCTGGATATCCAGATCCAGGTGCAGGTTGTTCAGCTCTGTCTTGGCCTGCAGGAACTCACTGCCCACTACGTTGGGCATCAGCGTTCCATCCTCCTCCGCGCAGAGGTAGACCTTGATGACCAGATTGTTCTTGCGGCTGCGGCCGCCGGCAGGGTCCTGCTCCACGATCTGGCCGGGCTCGTATTTGTCGCTGGGCTTGGTGCCCACCACCTCGATGCGGAAAATATCCTTAATCTCCGGCATGGCCTCGGCTTCCTCCAGGGTCTTGCCCAAAAGGTCCGGCACCTGGTGAGAGGCGGTGCCATTGCCTGCGTTGAAGCCGCCGGCCACCAGCTTGAACACCACAAAAATCAGCACCAACGCCAGGGCAAACCCGCCGATGACCAGGCCCACCACCTTGCGGCTTTGCTTTTTCTCCTCCTCATCCTGGGCCACGGTGCTGTTGGCCTTGCTCACCGCTGCCACCTGGTTGGTGGGCAGAGGCTGGGTGGGCTCCTGGCACACCACGGCGGCCTTCAGATCCTCCCGGATATAGTCCATATCCACGGCAGGGTCCTTGCGGAACTTCTCCAGATCGTCCAGCATGGCGTCAGCGGTCTGATAACGCTTGGAGATGTCCGGGCACATGGCCTTCATGCAGATCAGTTCCAGGGCCTCGGGGATATCCGGATTCAGCTCCCTGGGGGCCTTGGGAACAGCGCTCAGATGCTGGATAGCCACGGACACGGCGGAGTCACCCTGGAAGGGCAGTTTGCCGGTGAGCATCTCGTACAGCACCACACCAGCGGAATAAATGTCCGAGCGAGCGTCCACCCGGTCGCCGCGGGCCTGTTCGGGAGAAATGTAATGCACGGAGCCCAGGGTCTCCTGGGTCAGGGTCTGCCCCTGGTCTGCCAGACATGCGATGCCGAAATCGGCCACTCGGACGCTTCCATCCCGCAGGATCATGATGTTCTGGGGCTTGATGTCCCGGTGGATCACGCCGCGGCTGTGGGCATGGCTGAGGCCGCGCATGATCTGGGTGATAAAGTGCAGCGCTTCCCGCCAGTCCATCTGGCCCCGGCGCTCCATATACTGCTTCAGCGTCACGCCGTCGATGAGCTCCATAACGATGTAATCGATGTCATCACTGCACGACACGTCGTAAACCGATACGATGTTGGGGTGGGACAGCTGGGCCACAGCCCGGGACTCATCCATGAACCGGCGGCGGAAATCGGCGTTCTGGGCCAGGTCACTGTGCAGGATCTTTACCGCTACCAGCCGGTCCAGCCGGTGGCACTTGGCCTTATAGACGTTGGCCATGCCTCCCCTGCCGATCAGCTCCAGTATCTCATAGCGATTATCCAGCATTTTCCCAATGTAAGGATCCATATCGTCAATTCCTCCTTCAGTCGTTCATCAGCAGGATAGCCGTCACATTGTCCGGCGCGCCCCGCTGCTTGGAAATGGCCATCAGCCGCTGCAAGCAGTCCTCCGGCTGTCCGTTATGCAAAATTTCAAACATGATCTCCTGGTCCGTGACCGTATTCACCAGTCCGTCGGAGCACAGCAGCAGAAAATCCCCCGCCTTCCACTGTATGGCAAAGTCGTCTGCCTCCACAGCGGGGTCCGGACCCAAAGCCCGGGTAATGAGATTGCGGCGGGGATGGCTGCGGGCTTGGCCGGGAGTCAGGTCACCCTTTTCCACCATGTCCTCTACCAGGGAATGGTCCCGGCTGATCTGCCGCAGGCCCTGAGCTCCGGCCAGATAGGCCCGGCTGTCGCCCACATTGCTGATGAGTACCCGATCTCCCTTGACCAGGGCAGATACCAGCGTAGTGCCCATGCTTCTCAGCTCCGGATGTCCGGCAGCCCGTTGTCGGATAGCGCTGTTGGCTGCCATTACGGCGGCACGCACCGCCTGGTCCGGGTGGTCGGAGTCGGACAGGGTGCGGATATACGTCTCCACCGCTACGCTGCTGGCGATGCTGCCCCCGGCCACACCGCCCATGCCGTCGCACACCACAGCCACGGTATAGCCGCCGGACAGCTGGGCAAAACCAAAGGCATCCTGATTTTCCCGGCGCACCAGGCCGGGATCGGTGATCTTCCAATGCTTCACGCGGAATCACCCCCCTTTCTTTCCTCCATAGCGCGGCGGCGCAGCTGGCCGCAGGAGGCGTCGATGTCCCCGCCCAGACTCCGCCGCACCGTGGCGGTGATGCCATGTGACTCCAACCGCTTCTGAAACGCGGCCACACGGCGGCTGGGCTTGAAGGGACTTTCCACCACGTCGTTAAGCGGGATCAGATTCACATGACCCGGCATGCCGGCGATGCGCTTGGCAATCAGGTCCGCCTGCCAGTCGTGGTCGTTGACCCCGTCGATCATGGCATATTCAAAGGATATGCGCCGTCCTGTCCGGCGAAAATACCGGTGACAGGCGGCAAACAGCTCCTCCACATCCCAGGCCCGGTTCACAGGCATGATCCGGGAGCGTGTTTCGCTGTCCGGTGCATGGAGGGACACCGACAGCGTCAGCTGCAGATCCTCCTCCGCCAGGGCGTCGATACCCGGCACCACGCCGCAGGTGGAGAGACTGATGTGCCGCATGCCGATGTTCAGCCCGTCGGGATGGTTCACCAGGCGCAGGAACCGCAGAACGTTTTCCCGGTTATCCAGGGGCTCTCCAATACCCATCAGCACGATATTGGAGATCTCCCGGCCAGAGTCCAACTGGGTAAACAGCACCTGGTCCAGCATCTCTCCGGCGGTCAGGTCCCGGACCTTTCCGGCGACGGTGCTGGCGCAGAAGGCGCAGCCCATGCGGCAGCCCACCTGTGAGGAAATGCACACTGTGTTTCCATGGTGATACTGCATCAGCACCGTCTCGATACAGTTGCCGTCCGGCAGCTCCCACAGGTATTTTATGGTGCCGTCCAGCCGGGATTCCTGCTTTCGGGCCACGGTGGGCACGGAAATGGTGTAGTCCTGTGCCAGCTGCTGGCGCAGGGATTTGGATAGGTTGCTCATTTCGTCGAAGGAGCGCACCCCCCGGTGCAGCCAGGTGAACACCTGCTTGCCCCGGAAGGCAGGCTGTCCCATATCCCGCAGGACCCGGGTGATCTCCTCCTCCGTCATGCATCGCATGTCCGTCAATTTGCTCAGTCCTTTCTGCGCATCCGGCAGATATAAAACCCGTCGGTTCCGTGGCGCTGAGGCCACAGGGTCACCTGACCCGGGCAAGGCCCCACCGGCAAAGGAAACACTGTCCGCACCGGCTCAAACTCCGGGTGCTGGTCCAGGAAATCCCCGGTGACGTCCTCGTTCTCCTCAGGCAGCACCGTGCAGGTGGAGTACACCAGCGTGCCGCCGGGGCGCACATAGCTGGCGGCGTTTTCCAGGATGGCCCGCTGGATCAAAGGCAGCTGGGCCAGCTCCTTGGGACTTTTGTAGCGGATGTCCGGCTTTTTCCGGATGATACCCAGCCCCGAGCAGGGCACATCGGCCATGACCACATCGGCTTGCTGCCGCCAGGCGGCGTGATTCTCCCGGGCGTCGGCGGTGGTCGTGCGGATACAGGTAAGGCCCAGGCGCTTTGCGCCGCTTTCGATGAGCTTCACCTTATAGGGATGGACATCGCAGGACAGGATCTGTCCCCGGTCGCCCATGTCCATGGCCATAGCGAAGGATTTTCCCCCCGGTGCGGCACACACGTCCAGTACCCGGTTCCCCGGGGCCGC